>Ga0315910_10000289_pt1 | contig 53927 bp, 46 predicted proteins | sample EdamamesoilMG_FD_204470 | JGI IMG/M metagenome (GOLD analysis project Ga0315910, IMG submission 204470) | Garden soil microbial communities collected in Santa Monica, California, United States - Edamame soil | ecosystem: Environmental > Terrestrial > Soil > Garden | place: USA: California... | reverse complement strand
AACGCAAAGCTCGAGCGGATCGCGACACCGGCGATCTCGCCGCGCGTGAGCCGCGGCCCCGCGCCCGCGTCGTTGAGTGCGAGCTCCATGAGGCCGTTTTCCTGGTAGCGCGACAGCACGGTGAGATCGAAGCCCGCGTCGTGCTCCTGGCCCTGGTTGTCGATCAGCACCACGCTCAGGCTCTCGAGGAAGGCGCGCGCGACTTCGGGTGCGATTTCGTTGCGGAAGATCTCGTCGCGCTTGGCGGAGTTGCGGCGGTACTTCTCGTACACCGTCTCCGGATTCACGCGCAGCAGGATGCCGAGCAGTCCCCACGAGGATTGCTCCAGCACGGCTTGCGAGGCCTCGTCGGGATCCTTCGGGCGCGCGATCGCGACGCGCAGCTTGAGGATGCCCGACATCTCCTCGATGGGATCGTCCGCAAAGCGTCGATCCGGCGGCACCTGGTCGGGCGAGTTCAGGCGGCGGATGGAATCGAAACCCGGCAGCAAGTCGCCACGATCACAGGCGCGCGACAGGATGTCGTGCCAGCGCAGCACCTTGGCGTCGTCGAACAGGGTCATCTCCAGCGGCACGAACAGGCACTCGCGCACGCCGGCCAGCCGCTCCTGCACGGCGAAGTGCCGCAGCACCTCGAAGTACTGGATCGTCAATGCATGGCAGCGGTTGTGATTGGCGATGACCTCGGTGGTCGCGCCAACCCGCTCCTGCTGGTGCACGGTCTCGACCACGGTGGAGCGCTGGTTGCGTACGGCCGAAGACGCCTGCGATGTGCGGTCGCGCAGGTCGTTGAGGGTCTGCGCGCTGAAATCGCGCGAGTTGTCGGACCAGGCACTGGAGCTCGCCCAGGACGAGCCGCCACCACCGCCGATCACCAGCGGTCCAATCGCGAGTCCCAGTCCTCCACCGACCGCCGATACGCTTGCCTCCGACCCGCCGCGCAACGATTCGTGGAACGCCGCGTTGGTGATCTCGTTGATGTCGCGGTCGTGGCTGAGATTTGCGGACAGCTGTTCGGTGCTGATGGTTTCCTCGCTACGGGTCGCGATGTCGGAGCGATCCCAGTCGAGCACGGAAATGAGCTTCTTCTGCCCGGGCGCGAGTGGCACGCTCTTGACCAGCCCGCCGAGTGAATAGCCGTCGGCCTTCCAGATCTGCTTGAACTGCAACAAGTGGCCATGCGCGATCGAAGTCGCCTGGTAGAACTCGGGCGTGCGGTCCCAGTCGGCCGAGTTGTCCTCGTCCATGACGGCGCGGCCGGTCGCGGGCCGCGAGCGCCAGTTCAGGTAGTTAGTAAGCGCCTCCGCCGAGGCACGCCGCTCCAGGGTCATGACGCGGTCGGGCGTGAAGCCGTCCGGATCTTCGATGGCGGCGCGCAGGGCCGCCGTGGGAATTCGCGCCGTGGCCTGGCGCAGCGCCGCGATCGCCGCTTCGTCGTCCGTCACCAGGCGCCAGCTGGCGGCGGTCTTCACGCCGGTGGCACTGAGCGGTGCGAGATTCACGTAGTCGGCGAGCGTCTTTTGTGCGGAAACACCGGGCGCAGCCGGCTGGAACGACGCCAGGGCGCCGGAAAACGCGGCCAGGGTGCGTGCCGCCGCCGCATCGGGCTCGGCGGCGCGCGAGAGGCCCGCGGTATTGCGCACCGCGACGTTCGACATCTGCGTCGCCTGGGCCAGCGTGCCACGATCGAATATCGCCACGTCCATTTCCGGAAGGTCCAGTCGGCGTGGCTGGAAGTCCGGCAGCGTGAGGCCACGGATCGCAGGATCCGTGGTGCGCGCGATCTTGAAGAAGTCGAACTCCTCCAGCGTGCGATTCGGAACCGTGAAGCTCTGACAGGCCACTCCGAGGTCGCCCGAGTAGCTGGCGCCGTTCTCGGCGAGCTCGCTGCCGTCCGGCGTGACCGGCGGAGCGACATCACACGCGCAATCGTGTTCCGGGGTTTCCGTGTCGGTGTTCGCCGCGCGTGTGAACAGGATCACCGGTGCCGGCAGCCACTTGTCGCTGCCCAGCGCGATCGGTTGTGCCGGGTTGTTGGCGGACTCGCCCACCACGGCGACCGCGTCGCGCAGCACGAGCTTCGTCACCGTCGCCGCGAAATAGCCCTGGCGGTCGGTCTTGCCGGACCAGATGGGAATCCAGGTTTCCTCGGCCTCCTTGCGACCCACGATCCGCACCTGCAGTCCACCCACGGAAGCCAGCCCGCCTTCCGCTGCGAACACGCGGCCGGTGAGGCGCACGCTGCCGGCAGCGGCCGCGGCGATCGGATCCATCTGGAAATCGGCCGCGGGCCTGCGCACCTCGATGGGCTTCAACACCGTGTCGCCATCCAGCAGGTCGCGCAGGTTCCTGGCCGCCACCGACTCGCCCGAGGGCGCGAATACCGCGAGGCGCGCGTTTGCGTCCTTGCGCTCGTTGCCGTTGACGGCGAATTCGTAGCGGCCGTCGGCGAACACGCTGGCCTCGGTTTCGATGAGGCGTTCCTCATCGAACACCGTGGCGGTGTAGTAGAGGGTGACGTGATAGGTGGTCCAGTTCGGTGGAGCCTTTCCTGCCCCACCATCCGCTGCGCCCTCCTGTTGCAACAGGGTGCCGACCAATCTAGCCATCGTTCCTCCTGAACATCGCGGCGGGTTGTTTGTCGCGAAGCTACGCCGGTGTGTTCGTGGCGCGAGCGGAGAGATCCGTGGCGAATTCAGGTTCTGCGACTTTTTGCCGGCGATGGCCGCCGACGCGGTGCGTCCGTATCACGCGGAGCTGCGCGCGTGACTAGCTACCTTCGCGCGCATATATGAGGAGAGATGTGGCGCCATCGGACACCCGCGGCCGCTCACCGCGCAGCGCCGATCGTGCTGCATGCGGAAATATGTCTCAGATTGAGGGCGCGAAGCGCGGCGGTACCTTGCACGTCGCGATGAACACGGTGAGACTGTTTGCGGCGAATATATCTTCAGCCGCTTGCGCGGCCCGCGGGAAAGTTGATCGGTCAATACCCGGAGTGCCCCACTCCGCCCTCACTTCGGGGCGGTCAGTTCCTTGTAGAAGCGGCCGACGTAGGAATCGGTCTTCGCCCAGGGCGCGATGAGACCCTGCCATTTTTCGAAGGGTTTCTCGGCGATCAGCTGTTCCTGGGTCTTGCCCGCTGCAACCGCCGCTTCGACGATCACCTTCATTTCCTTCAGGACCTCGAGACCGCGCGCCACGTCGGCGCGCGAGGAAACGTCGCCGTGGCCGGGAATCACCTTGGCGTCCGCGGGAATCCGCGGCAGCACGAATTCCAGCTCGCTGATCAGCCCCACTATCGTGCCGCCGTTGCTCCGGTCGACGAACGAGGCCGCCGGTGACATGAAGACGTCACCCATGGCGACGACGTTCGACTTCGTGAAGAACACGACGACATCGCCGTCGGTGTGGCCGGCCGGAAGTTTCAGCAGCCGGATGGGCTCGCCGTTGAAGACGAGCTCGATCTCGCTGTCGAAGGTCATGGTCGGCAGCGCTTCGGCTGGCCGCTTTTCCGGCCCGTTGATCATGCGATCGCGCACATTGCGATGCGCGATGACGGGCGCGATCTTGCCGAAGAGATCATTCCCGCCGGTGTGGTCCGCGTGGACGTGGGTGTTGATGACGTAGCGCAGCGGCTTGTTGGAGATGCCCTTGAGCGTCGCGAGGACCTGGTCGGCGAAGCTGGCATCCCCGTCATCGACCATCACGATTCCATCGTCGCCCACCGAGACCACGATGTTCGCGGCATCGGGCACGCGCAGCAGGTGGATGCCACCCGTGACGGGCTCGGTGACGATCTTCGCGGGCTCGGCAGCTGGTGCGACCGTCGCCATCGTCAGTAGCGCGAAGACTGCCCAGTGGCGTTGCTTCATTGCACGCGGTCCGCGAAGCCGCGCGACACCCGCACCTGGCGCCCCGAGGCCAACACCAGCACTCCGCCCCGGCGGCGCTCGCGGATCTTGGCGCGGTTCACGATGATCGAGCGATGCACGCGCAGGAATGTATCAGCCCTCAGCGACTTCTCCAAGGAAGTTAGGGTCTGCCGCAGCAGGTAGCTGCGCTGCGGCGTGTGGACGTTGATGTAGTTGCGATCCGCCTCGAGGCACTCGACGTCGTCGAGTGACACCTGCGTGTGGCCGGTACCCGTCATCACCTCCACGGTGTGTGCGGAGATCTCGCGCACGGATGTCGTGGCGACGCGCGGGTTGCGGGCGCGAATCAATAGATAGCCACCGAGCAGCAGTACGCCGAACGGCAGGTGCAGCGGCAGGCGGTTGTACAACCACAGGGCGGCAGGAGTATCGCCCGAGAGCAGGATGACCTCGCTGCTCAAGGTCAACGCGGGAATAGCCAGCGCGAGCACGCCGCGCACGAGCCAGGGATTTCGCTCGGCAAACGCCGAGTCCAGGATGCGTGCGCCGAAGTGCGCCAGCAATCCGCCGGCCAGCACCCAGCCGACGGCTGATCGCAGGGCCCACGGCACGGAGACGTCGAGGCCCGGGGACTCCGTGCCCAACGCGCTGCCATGCAACTGGCACCAGCTGCTCAGCAGCACGACAAGCCCGGGAGCCAGCAACCACCACCAGCCGGAATGTGCACGCATCACGTCGCTCCTCCGCTTCGTCCCTTCAACCCGCTACTCGCCCCAAACCGCGTGAATACGCGGTGCCGGCCGCGCAAGGTGCCGACATGTATTCATTCGCCTCGCGCCTGCTCCTCATCGCCCTGGTCGCGGCGCCCGTTCGCGCCGAGCCGCCGCGGTACTTTGGCCTCGACCCGCCTGACTCGCCAGAGATGTTCGAGCCGCCTTTGCTCGCGGGCAGCCGCCGGGTCCTGACCAACCTGGCGCTGGCCCCGGGGCGTCGGCATGCCGCATTTTCGGTGATAGAGGTGTCCGATTCCGGGAAAGTTTCCGGCAGCATCCACGAGTCGTGGGAACGGCGCGGCAAGTGGAGTGCGCTCGCGCGCGTGGACATTTTCGGTGCGGAACCGGGCGCGGGTGAAGGCTCTTTCTCTCCGGATGGCCGCTGGTTCTACTTTTCCAGCGACCGGCCGCCCGGCGGACCGATGCGGCCGAGGGTATTCCGTGCGCCGGTGCGCGGTGGAGCGTTTGGCGCGCCGCAGCTCGTGCCACTCGAAATCCCCGAAGCCGCCGGCGCCTACTACCCTCGACAACGGGCCAACGGCGATCTGTTCTTCACGAGCCGGGGACCCATGGGCGGTGACGACCTGTTTGTCGCCCGCGCGACCGCCAGCGGATTCGACCCGCCCCAGCCGCTTGCAGGGGATTTCAATTCGCCGAAGGATGACTGGGATCTGGTCGAGTCGCGCGATGGCAAACTTCGCCTGTGGGCATCGGCGCGCGATGGCGGCCTCGGCAAGACGGACATTTTCTACAGCCGGTTCGAGAAGGAAACCTGGTCGCCCGCGCAGCGCGTGCAAGGCGTGAGCACGCCCGCGCTCGAAACCGCGCCCGTGCTTTCCCCGGATGACGAAGTATTGTTTTTCCTGCGGCGAGCAGAGGGTCGCGAACGCATGTTCTGGGTGCGCCTCGAGTCGGTGCTGGAGTAAGCCGTGCAAGTGGATTCCCGATTCTTCCGCGTCGCCGCCGTGTGCTCGCTGCTGTCGGCGGTGACCACGCTGCTGCTCATCTTCCTGCCCGATCTGTTCCTGCCGGTCGAGGATTTCGCGGGGCGCATGGCCCGTGTCCACGAGGGCGCATACCAGCTGCGGGCCTGGACCTATCTACTGCATCCCTTCCTGGTGTTCACGGCCGCGTTGGGATTGGCGTTGGCGGTACGGCAGCGCGCGCCGGTGCTTGCGATTGCGGGCGTGTTGGGCTTCGCATTGTGGGCTTTCACCGAGGCGGGACAACAGACCCTGACGCTCTTTGCCTTCGATCGCTGGCGCGTGGCGTGGGAGACGGCGGATGAGGCGATGCGGCAGACCATCCGCAGCAACACCGTCTTCTACGACGGCCTCTGGGACGCCATGTACATGCTGCTGCTGATCGGCTTCACGATCGGCAATGTCTGCCTGGGCTGTGCGCTGTGGGGCGGGACGGGACTGGCTCGCTGGTTGAGCGGATTTCTGTGGGCGGCGAGCCTGCTCACCGTGGTGTTGTTCGTCGGAGAGCTCGGGGTGAAGCTGGTTCCGGAAACGGTGCTGACGTGGGCGTATCCCGCCATTCAGCCACTGGGGCGCGCACTCATGGGTGTGTGGCTGTGGCGGCGAGCTTGATCGGGCGAATACCGTGCGCCGTTTCGGCTTCGGCGCACAGCCGCACGAGGTCGCCGAGCGCGAGTTCATAGAGGAATTGGTACGCCTCGAGCACTGGCCACGCCGCACGCGCATATTCCGCGGGCTCCATGCCCGCCTCGGCGAGCTGCGGGCAGCGTGAACGCAGGAACCCGCCGACGGTGTCTCCGGCGATCAGCTCCTGCCGCATCTCGTCGGCCTTGTGAATGAGCTCAGCGGCGGTATCGGCGAAGCTCTTCTCCAGCAGTTCGAAGCCACCGGGAAGCTTTCCCTCGTTGTTCTGCGCAATGGTTGCGAAATTGCGCATCGCGCCCGCCAGCTGTGCGAGCTCGGCGGCAAGGGGCGCGAGTGACTCGATGCCCTTCAACACCGTGACGAGTTGCCCGGCACGCGCGCGCTGCGTCTCGGGCAATGCTTCGATGGCATGCGCAATCCGGCGCGCATACAACTCGAATGCATCGGCGAGTGGCTTCTCGAACTCCAGGCGTCGTCCCGCGATGTTGCCGAGTTCGGTCTGCATTTCAGCGATGGTCCGATCCGGGCCCGGCATCCCCAAGGCCTTCGACGAGACCTGCAGCCGAAGCGCGGTGAGCAACAGTGCGCGGCGGCTGTTTGCCTCCTGCGCAATTTTCCACAACTTCGCGATGTCCGGCGAGCGGCGTCGCAGCTCGTCGATGCACTGCTGCCAGCCGAGTGAGCCTGCGAAGTTTCCGGCCTTGAGCGGCAACACCGGCCAGGCATGGAACTGACCATTGAAGTAGCGCTCGATCTGGTCGTCGCGGTCGCTCGCCGCCCGCATGCGACCGAGCACCTCGTCACGCGGACACAGGTTTTCGGGCGTGTACCGCACGCCCTGCTCGCGATAGAAAAGACCGGTCACCCGGCGCGACCAGGTGCCAAAGTCGCGGAACAGGCGGGTCGCGGGCTCGTCGATCAGATAGATGCCGGGCGACCGTTGATTCTCGGCGTTCTGCACGCGTTCAACATCGGGCGGATGCGAGTCCCAGTAGCGCGTGGTCGTGTGCTCGGCCATCTCCGCGTCGATGTCGGCGAGGCGCTGCGCATCGAACTCGCCGGCATACGCGGCGACTGCGTCGGGCAGGTCGCGCAGCAGTCGTTGATCGCGCCATGCATCGATGTTGGCCGAGTTGACCTCCTGGAACGAATGATTCAATGCGCGCAGGTTGCGCGCGGTGGTGCGGAACATCGAACTGCCGGCGAGCAGCGCCTCGTAGCGATCGGCGTCGAACTCCATCTGGCGCGACATGTAGCCGGAGACACGCAGGCTCACATCGAAGAGCTTGCGCATGAGCCGGCGGACGAGGCCGATGGCGAAGAGAGTCGCGACGGCGCAGACCATCATGACGCCCGTGACAGCGCTTTCGTCGCCCTCACGCGAATCGCTCCACTCCTCGAGTGTCTGTTCCCAGCTGTCGAATCCGTAGGCGCGATGCTCGAGCCAGGCATTCACCGAGTTCACCACGAACGAACACGCCATGCCGGCGCGCTGCGCGAAATGCCCGAATTCGTGAGCGAGCACGCCGATGAACTGCCGCGCAGTGAGGCCTCCGACCAGCGACATGCCGATGGTCAGGATCTTGTGGCCCGTGAGCAGGCTCAACCAGCGGGTGCGATAGCGAACCGACGCGTTGGCGTCGTGGGTGAGCCAGATCTCGCGCGGCGGCGAAACTCCGATGGCACGGCACAACGCGTGTACACCCGAAACGAATCCCGCTTCCTGTTGAGGATCGAGACGCACATTCTGTGGCGGCTTGCCACGACGCAGAAACAACGGCCGAAGCAGGAACACCACCAGCACGGCACCCATGACGCCGGGCACCGCGTACCCGAAGATGATCGCGTAGACATTTCGCGGCATGAATTCGTGGTAGTGGGTGAGGAACCACACCCAGCCATAGGCAATGGCACCGGTGAGCGCGATATAGAAGGCTGGGATCGTGAGGCACACGAGCGTCACCAGCAGCAGCGCCGCCAGGTACAGCGCACCCGTGCGCGGACGCGGAAGGCGCTGGCCGCGGAGCGCCAGCAGCGCATCGAGCGCGACGGCTCCCGGCTGCGCGGAACTCGGCGGCGCGGGTTTTGCGGCCGCAGGCTTCGCGGGCGGGGGCGCGGCAGCGGCGGCGGCCGATGCGGCCGCAGCCACATTCTCCGCAATGGCCTCGATTCCCATGTCGGCGAACAATTTCACCAGTGCCCGCGCGGTGCCTTCGTCGATGCCGCGCTTCACGACCTGGCGATCGGCGAGCATGCGCGCCACCTGCTCGGGAGTCAGGCGGAATCGCTTCTGCAACTGTGCACGTAGTGTGTCTTCGTCCTGAGCGCGCGTGCGAGCGCCGGTCAATGTGACCTGGAACTTGGCTTCCTGCATCGGCCGGCATGGTAACGGATGGGCGAGCCAGGGTGTGTGCGCATCTCTGCTAACGCATGCGCATGCGGGCATGCTTTGGGCGAGGCTTTGACGCCAGTCGCAGCGACTATGGAATGCGGCTCAAGGTAAGGGCGACGTGACCCGCGCCGGCGGATACTAGTAGCTCGGCCAGCCGCCCGAGCCCCGCTAGATAGTCGAATCAGTCGTTGGACTGGTTCGACTTGGTCTTGGTCTTCACGACGCCCTGTGCCTCCGGAGCCGCGGCGGGCTTGGTCTCGGGCGGCGTGGTCGCGGGCGGTGTGGCCTCGCGATTGTTCTGGATATTGGAGCGGGACTTGGTGATCTTCGCCTCTTCCGGGGCAGGCGTAGTCGGCTGGGCTTCGGCGGGCTTGCTGGCCGGTTCGGCGGCGCTAGCGGTGCTGGCACCGAACCCGGCGACAACCAGTGACAGCGTTGCGAGAACAGCGAGTGTGCGGCGCATTGTCGGAACTCCCTGCATGATGGCCAATCGCGATGCTACCGAGGCCACGCCGGGGTTGACGGGAACTGCATCGCACTCCTAACAATGCGTGATCGCGCCAGGCCCGGAAGCCAGCCACAGGCACCGGCCAGCGATACATATTCAAAGCATGGAATTGGTGGGCCTGCTTGGATTCGAACCAAGGACCAAGGGATTCGCTTTACCGGAGAGTTTCCTCCCCGCGCGGACTATCTCTTCACCCTCGGGTAGTTAGCCACCCGGTGGGGTGCGGGACGCTCTAGCCTGTCATCAAGGGCGCTCGAAGCCCCCAGGTAGTCTCTGCACCTTCCGGGACTGCAGTCCCGGCTTGGCTCAGGGTTGCCATGCGCGGTCTTTCGACCGGCGAAGGTTTCCCTGAATTCATCCCGTCCACTGCGCAGGTTCCCCTGCGCAGGCACCTATATAGATGAGTCCCCTGCACTAACCGCTGTGCTACAGGCCCAACCGGCGCGCATTGTACACGGCCGATCGCGCCGGGCTTGCTTTCAAAGTGATATCACTCTAGTATCAGCCCATCCATCGAATCAAATGCAACAAACCAGACGAGGGAGTTCCCCATGAATGCGGCTGCCGTCACCGAAGAAGTTGAATTCAAGAGTTTCAGCGGCTATCTCGCGCTGCTGGTCGCGATCCTGGCACTGGTCGCCATCCCGGTACTCATAGCTTCGCGACCCGAGGACGAATACGGCCACCGCGACAATCCGATCCTCTGGATCTTCGGCCTCGTCGTGATCTTCATTTTCATGGTGAAGGGCATGTACATGCTGCAGCCCAACCAGTCGGCGCTGATGATGCTGTTCGGCTCCTATCGCGGCACGGACTACTCCACCGGCCTGCGCTGGGCGAACCCCTTCCTCAACAAGATGAAGATCAGCGTCCGCCTGCGCAACTTCAACAGCGAGAAGCTCAAGGTGAACGACAAGCGCGGCAACCCGATCGAGATCGCGGCCGCGGTGGTCTGGCGCATCAAGGACACGGCGCGCGCCATCCTCGACATCGACAACGTCAGCGCCTACGTGCCGGTGCAGGCGGAAGCCGCGTTGCGCCATCTCGCCAATGAATATTCCTACGACGCGCACGAGGACGACGACAGCAAGTTGACGCTGCGCGGCGGCGGCGACGAGATCGTGCTCAAGCTCAAGCGCGAATTGCAGGACCGCTTCGAGAAGGCCGGCCTGCACGTCGAGGACGCGCGCCTCACCCACCTCGCCTACGCGCCGGAGATCGCGGGCGCGATGCTGCGCCGTCAGCAGGCCGAAGCGGTGATCGCGGCGCGCAAGCAGATCGTGCACGGCGCGGTGAGCATGGTCGAAATGGCGTTGCAGAGCCTGACGGAGCGCGGCGTGGTGCGGCTGGATGACGAGCGGCGCGCGGCCATGGTGTCCAACCTGCTCGTGGTGCTGTGCGCGGAAAACGAGGCGCAGCCCGTCATCAACGCCGGAACACTGTACGGCTGAGGTCGCGTGAGCGATTCGCCCTCACGCAAGGCCTTCCTGCTGCGCCTCGATCCGGCCGTGGCCGCCGCGATCGAGGCGCTCGCCGCGCAGGAGCTGCGCAGCGTCAACGGCCAGATCGAATGGCTGCTGCGCGAGTCGCTGCAGCGACGCGGACGCACGGTGAACACGCCGACGCGCACCAACGCCCGCCGGCAACGCAAGGAAGAATGATCGTCTAGCTACGCAGCCGGCCGCGGCCGTCTTCCGCCGCGACGATGGCGTCGACCTGGTTGAACGTGAGCCGCTCGGCCGTGGACAATTCCTGCGCCACGCGCTCGATCACCGGCCAGTCGCGCTCGATGAGCGCGATCGATTCGCGGCAGGCGACCACGAACTGGTCCTCGCTCAGGCCGAGCGACGCGAGTGACTCGCGGTCGTCGGTCGCCGCCTCACCCTGGAAAATGCGGTCGAACCGCAGCCCGCGCACGTGTGCTTCCGCGCACGGCCCGGCCAGCGACACCACGGCGAGCAGCTCCGGCGGCATCTCGATGACTCCCGAGTCCTGCAGCTCGGTCCAATAGAGCGCGCCATCGAGCTCATGCGCCTCGTCGGGCATGGCCGAGACGGTTTCGAACACCAGGCCCGCACGGATCGCCGCGACCGCATGCGCGGCTTCGTGGATGGCGGTGGTCCAGGGAACGTCTTCTTCGCGCACGATGCTCAGCTCACCTTCGAGATGCCGAAGCCGCGGCAATCCGACTGCACGTCGCCGGGCGACTTCGCGCAGGCCTGCGCGACCTGCGTGCGGAATTTCACGATCACCTCGGCGCGCTGCGGCGTGGTGTTCCACTGGCGCAGCGCGTTGTCGAGGCGCGTCAGGCGCGACAAGGTACGGCGATGCACGCGGTTCGGCCCATCGAGCTCGCCGATCACCGCGAGGCCGACCTTCTCGATGGTCGCGGTGTCGTCGGGTGAGAGCCGCAGCAACCCGTCGAGATATTGATAGCCCCACTGGAAGCGCGACGCCGGACCACGCGCCTTCTGGTATGCCTCGGCCAGCAACTCCAGCGCGCGTGGCTTGTTGCCGAGATGCTCCTCGGCATCGGCGAGATCACCGATGTAGTAGTGAGGCGTGTTCGAGGTCGACGCCTCGAGCGCGAGCAGGTCGCGCGCGCGCGGCCAGTCATCGAGCGCGATGTAGATGTTGATGGCGGAATTCACGACGCCGGCGCGCACGTAGGCGTCCTGCTTGACCGCGAGCATCTTGTCGGCGGTTTGCAGCGCGACGGTGCGCACGTCGGTGGGCACCTTGCCGTCGGGCGCATAGGCCTTGGCCACGCGGATCTTCATGAGCTGCGCCGCGAGCTGGTCGGCGGGCGCGAAGCCGGGATTCGTGCTGGTGGCGTCCGCCACCGCCATCACGCGCTGGCGCATGCCGGGCGCGATCTGCGGCAGCGTCTGGCGCGCGGCCTGGTAGAACGACGCCGGCAATCCACGCAGCACGTCGGCATTGGCCATCGCGAGTTCGGTGTTCGCGAGCAGTTCATTGACGCGCACGATGAGCACGGTCAGCGTCTTGTCGGCCTTGCCGCCCTTCCCGATGGCCTCGGCCTGCTGCTCGGCGGACTCGATGGCGGCCAGTATCTGCAAGCGTGCGCGCTCCTTGGCGAGCTCCGGCGGACAGAGGCGCGAGGCGTTGTCGAATGCGGTCTGCAGCGCCGCGGGCTCGAAGATGCCTTGGTCCTCGAGCCCGAAGGCGTGGTACGCGAGGCGGCGGCAATCCGCCGCGGCCAGGGGCGCCGTGGCGCGCGTGGCCAGGTCGATGACGTCCTTCACCGGGCGCACGTCGCCGAGCGCGTCGTCGAGCACCCCCGCATACAGCGAGAGGTCCATGTTGCCGGCGATGCGCGTGATCTCGGTGCGATCGGATTTCAGCACCACGACGGTCGGATAACCGGTGACGCGAAACACGTCGCCCCACTTCTGCGCATCGGGCAAATCACCGTCGAGATACACCGCGACGAACAGCTTCGACTTCTCGATGAAATCCGCCCGGCTGAATACCGCCGACTTGAGCTGCTTGCACGGCGGGCACCATTGCGCGCCCCAGTACAGCAGCACCGGCTTGTTAGACGCCTGCGCAGACTTGAACGCCGCATCGACGTCGCCGTTGAACCAGGCGATGCCGGGCGCGTCCGAATGCACCTTCGCGAGGTCGGGCGCGGACTCACCCGCGGCGGCGGCCGGCGCGGCCGCGACCTGCGCGGACCCGTCACCCTCGCGCGCACAGGCGACGAATGCGCACATCGCGAGCGATGCGAACACCAGGGTGAGCCGCGGGGCGTAACGCATTCTTAATGTCTCCACGTGCGGGTGCGCTGGCCGGTGAAAGGGTGTCACGTTAGCATGCGCGACATCATGAAGGGACCCACATTCGATTCTGTTCTCAACACGCGACTATCGCGCCGCGCGTTCGTCGGTGCAGCCGCGAGCGTCGGCCTCGGTGCATGTGCGCGGAGTCCGACGGACAAGCCCACCGCGGCGCCCGGTTTCGGATTCAGCGCCATCGCGCCGCAGAACGGCGACACGTTCGAGCTCGCGCGCGAGTATCGGTACAACGTGGTTGCGCGCTGGGGTGACAGTCTCGTCGCCGGCACGCCGGATTTCGATACGCGCCGCATGACCAACACCGACTGGCTCACCGCCGAGGCAGTCGACGCACAGAACCGGCAGTTCGGCACCAACTGCGACGCCGTGCAGTATTTCCCGCTCTCCGCGGGCCGCGCCGCCGAAGGCCTGGTCTGCGTCAACCACGAATATTTCAGCGGCGAACTGGTGTGGCAGGGCCATCGCGGCGCGGGCATGTCGTCGGAGGAACGCAAGCGCTGGATGGCCACGCATCCGCTCGCGACGCGCTACATGCAGGCCGCGCACGGCGTGTCCGTCATGCAACTGCGCCGTGACACCGGTGGCTGGACGCGCGATCAGTCGTCGCGCTTCACGCGCCGCATCACCGCGCTCACCGCGATGGAGATCACCGGCCCGGCGCGCGCGCACGCATTGATGCGCACCAAGGCGGATCCCACCGGCACGCGCGTGTTCGGCACGTTCGCCAATTGCGCTGCCGGCAAGACCCCGTGGGGCACCTATCTCACGTCCGAAGAGAACGTCGACGACTACTTCGCCGGCTCGCGCAGCGTGCATGCGGCGTCACCGGACGCTGCCTGGGTCGATGCCTTCCGCCGTTTTCCATTCCGCGAGAACAGTTTCTACGGCTGGGACTTCCAGGATCCGCGCTTCGACATGCGCCAGGAGCCGAACGAGCCGCTGCGTTTCGGCTGGATGGTGGAGATCGATCCGCATGATCCGACCTCGGTGCCACGCAAGCGGACTTCGCTCGGCCGCTTCCAGCACGAAGGCGCCAACACCATCGTCGGCAAGACCGGCCACGTGGCCGCGTACATGGGTGACGACGAGAAATTCGAATACATCTACAAGTTCGTGACCCGCGACCGGTTCGACGCGAAGAACCCCGCGGCCAATCGCGACCTGCTGGATCACGGCACGTTGTACGCGGCACGCTTCGATGCCGACGGCAGCGGCGAATGGTTGCCGCTGGTGCAGGACGAGAAGGGGCCGCTCAACTCGGCCGCGGGTTTCGCGAACCAGGGTGACGTGGTCATCAAGGTGCGCGCCGCCGCCGACTTGCTGGGAGCGACGCCCATGGATCGCCCCGAGGATGTCGAGCCCAGCCCGGTCACCGGACGCATCTACATCGCCTGCACCAAGTCGGAAAGTCGCGGCGTCACCAGCGATCCCAGGTGGAGTGGGCGCGAAGTACCGACCGGTGTGAATGCCGCCAATCCGCGGCCCGACAATCGCTCCGGGCACATCATCGAGATCACCGAGGCCGGCGACGATGCCACGTCCACACGCTTCCGCTGGGAGGTGTTCCTGCTCGCCGGTGATCCGGCCGTGGGTCGCTACATCGTGGACGCACGCGAACTGGCCAACGGGAAATTGGCTGCGCAGGACACCTACTTCGCGGGATTCCCGGACCGCGAGCAGCTGACGGAGGTGCATTGCCCTGACAACCTGGGCATCGATCCGCAGGGACGACTCTGGATCGTGAGCGACACGGACTCGAACCAACATCCCAACAACGGCTGCTACGTCATGCAGACCAGCGGTCCGCAACGCGGGCTGCTCAAACAACTCGCGAGCGGTCCCACGGGCTGCGAAGTGTGCGGCTGCGAATTCACCCCCGACGGCCAGACACTCTTTCTGGCCATCCAGCATCCCGGCGAGGGTGACGGCGCCACGCTGGAGAATCCGCGCAGTCACTGGCCGGACGGCCATGGCCTGCCGGCACGGGCCTCGCTGCTGGCCATCGAGCGCAAGGACGGCGGTGTCATTTAACGTAGTTCGTGAATCCGCGTGACGGCGTTCAGGGACGGTTCAAAGGACTCGTCCTACAGTGACTCCATGAACGCAAGGTCTCTCATCCGGTTGTTTGCCCCGCTGGCGGCGCTGGCCGCGCTTTCGGGTTGCGCCAGCCTGTCGGAATCCGAATGCCGGAATGCCAACTGGGAAGACGTCGGCATCCGTGACGGCGCGGCGGGCCGGCCCGAGGAATACCTGATCGAACATTCCAAGGCCTGCGGCAAGGTGGCCGTGGTGCCCGACCGCGGGGCCTGGCTCCACGGCCGCGAGCAGGGTCTCGAGCGTTTCTGCGTGCCGTACCGCGTGTACCAGATCGGCGAATACGGTGGCGGTTTCGACGCCGGCATCTGCCGCAATTTCGACCAGGATCGGCTGATCAGCGCCTACGAGAACGGTCGCGAGGTCAATCGGCTCGGCGGGGAATTGAACTCCATCGACGGCGAGATCGCCCAGATCAACGAGCAGCTGAAGCGCGACGACCTCAAGAAGGACGAGCGCAACGCCCTCGCCTTCCGCCTGGGCCAACTCGTATACCAGCGAAATGACGTCGAGCGCGCCTACGAAGACGCGCGCTCTCGCTCGCGCAACCTGTAGCCGACACCGCTAGAATCGCGGCCGACTCCATGGAGGTCGGCATGCATGCGGTATTCCGTCGCGCTATCTGCGTCTCCCTGCTGGTGCTCACCGTGAGCGCGCAGGCCCAAACTACCCAACGCCAGTACCAGCTGCAGAAGACCGGCGACGCGCCGGCCGTCCTGCGCCTGGTCGACGCGCCGGTTCGCCAGCCCGGCGACCACGAAGTCCTGGTGCGCGTGCACGCGGTGTCGCTGAACCGCCGCGATATCTACATGAGTCGTGGCCAATACCCCGGCCCGATCAAACCCAACCTCGTGCCGCTGTCCGACGGTGCGGGCGAAGTCGTCGCGACGGGCGCGGGCGTCAAGCGCTTCAAGAAGGGTGACCGCGTCGCGGCCATCTTCTTCCAGCAGTGGATCGAGGGACGGCCGAAGCCGGAGTTCGTCGCCACCGCGCTCGGCGGCGGCGTCGACGGCATGTTGTCGCAATACGTGACGCTGAACGAGAACGGCCTGGTCGCCATCCCCAAGCATCTTTCCTATGAAGAAGCGGCCACCCTGCCCTGCGCCGGAGTCACCGCGTGGAATGCGCTGGTCACGCGCGGCCGCACGCAGCCCGGTGACTACGTGTTGTTGCAGGGAACCGGCGGTGTGTCGATCCTCGGACTGCAGCTCGCGCTGGCGCTCGGCGGCAAACCCGTCATCACCAGCTCGTCGGACGAAAAACTCGCGCGCGCCAAACAACTCGGCGCCGTGGTCGGCATCAACTACAAGACGACGCCGGACTGGGAAAAGGCGGTGCTCGAAGCCACCGGCGGCGGCGTGCAGCAGGCGCTCGAAGTCGGCGGCAAACAAACCCTGGGCAAGACGCTGGCGGCGCTCGGGCCGGGCGGGCACGTGGCGCTGATCGGTGGCCTGAGCGAATTCGGCGGCGACATCCCCTCGTACGCGCTCATGGGTCGCAACGCCACGGCCTCGGGCCTGTACGTCGGCTCGCGCGCGGATTTCGAAGCGCTCAACGCCTTCCTCGACAAGCACCCGTTCAAGCCGGTGATCGACAAGGTGTTCGAATTCGAGAAAGCCGCGGAGGCGTTCGCCTACATGGACTCCGGTGCGCTGTTCGGCAAGGTGGTCATCCGGCTCTAGCCGCGGCGAGCTTCTTCAGCCTGATGGCGAAATACCAGCCGTTGAAGGTGTGCAGCGGGGCCAGGACCATGTAGAAGAATCCCGGCAGCGACTGGTTGGTCACGCTGTACGCCAGCGCGATCGATCCGAAGCAGACGACGACATAGATGAGGTTCGCGTAGAGGTCCTCGCGTGTCTGCAGCACCTCAAGTTCATCGAGCTGCAACTCCTGGCGCTTGCGCAGCACGTGCGCATACAGCAGCGCATAGAGCCCCCACACACCGGCGAAGCCCAGTCCATAGATCAGGTACAGGGCCTGCGACTGTTCCCGGCCCGCGACGTGCGGCGCATCGGCAAGGTCCAGGCCGAACATGCCCACCGTCACCATCGTGAACAGGAACTTGAGTGGATAGACGAAGAACAGCACCAGCACCAGGATGGCCATGGTCATGACGCGCGTGAACACGTCCTCCATGCCGTAGCGTCGGTGATAGCGGAAGTGCGCATTCCAGAACGTCATCAGTATCGCGAAACAGATGACGAATGCCGGGAAGCCACGCACCACGTCGAGCAGGCCTTCGAAGCTGTGGGGCACCTCCAGGGCCACCACCAGCAGGGTGACCGCGAAGGCGAAGACCGCGTCGGTGAAACCTTCGACGCGCGATATCTCGTTGCCGCGCCAGCGGAAATGCCGTTCGCGCATCGGGGCGAGCGGCAGGCGTTCGCGCAGCCCGCGGCGGGCGGTGGATTCGTTCATGATGGCTCCCTGACCTGTTCGTTATTACGTGCCGTCCAGGCGCATTCTAACGCCAGGAAATGTGGCCGTGTTGCACTGCGCGGCGGAACGCCCTGGATCCGGGGTGACAGGCGACGCCGCCGGGGCTAGCCTAACTACCCAGGGAGGCCACATGAAAGAACAAGGCATCGCGGCGCTCGGCGCGCTGCTGCTCCTGGCCACCGGGATCGCCCATGCGCAGGTCATGGGCGACCGCCGCTGGTACGTCGGGCTCGACGTGGGCCAGTCGAAAATCGACCACGAGCCCGGCTATCGGGATACCGACGACACGTCCACCGCGTACACGCTGCTCGTGGGCTACCGGTTTTCCCGGCACTTCTCCCTCGAGGCCGGTTACGCGGATCTCGGCGAGTTCAGCTCGGTGCTCGAACCCGCCTGTCCGCAGCCAAGCCAGTGTCCGAGGCTCTACTCCACCAAGTCCCTCGACGGATTCCTGCTCAACGCGGTCGGCACCTGGCCGCTCGCGACCCACTTCCAGGTCAACGCCACGATCGGCGCGATCTATCGGGACCTCACGGTCGCCACCGGGATCAATCCCACGGGCAACGATTCCTATACCTACAGGGACGGCGTCTTGAAGTTCGCGCTGGGCATCGGCGTGCCGATCAACAGCCGCTTCGACATCGACCTGGATTTCACCCAGTACCAGACGCTCGGCATCGGCTACGGGGCCAGCTACGACGACGCCGGCCTCGTGGCCGGCAGTGAATCGCAGGTGCTGTCGCTCGGGGTGCGCTGGAGGTTCTGAGACCCGGCGGCGCCGGCTGGCGCGCCGGGGATGCCGAAATCCGCGATCCCGGCCTGTCTGCCTCGCCATGGCCTAACTATCGGCGTCGAAGGTCTCGCCGGGGACAAACGGTCACCTTCGAGGACAACGAGCCAGACAAGAAAGTGAGACTTTTTACCGAGAATGTCGGCCCGGCGCAGTTCTCGCGACCGTGGGTAGCGAATCCGGATACCGTCGCCCGGGTGACAGCAGCCCGTTGCGCGCGTAGTCTAACTACTCACGGAGGGGATCATGAAAAGAACGGTTATCGTTGCCCTGGGATTGATGTTCTGTGCCGGAAGCGTTTTCGCCCAACAGCCCGGCAAATGGTACGCGGGCTTGGACATCGGGCAGACACAGCTGAATCGCAGCGGCGAGGACGACGTCGACCTGTCCGGTCTCGACGACAAGTCGGCGTCCTGGGCGCTGCTCGCCGGTTACCGCTTTTCGCGGTTCTTCGCCCTCGAAGCGGGCTACATCGATCTGGGCGAGTTCAGCGACCAGGACTTCAGCAGCTCGACTCGGGGGATCATGGTCAATGCGCGGGGTATCCTGCCCATCGGGAAGCACTTCGAACTCGACCTGCTGTTCGGCCTCGTTGGGATGAAGAGGGAGCTGACCTTCGGCTCGGTTTCGGACGACGTCAGCGGCACCACGGGCAAGGTGGGCATCGGTTTCGCCGTGCCGGTCAACGAGCGCCTCGCGTTCAACTTCGAGTACAGCCAGTATCTCGACTTTTCCCTCGGCTTCGACGACGACTTCGATCTTTACGTCGACGACACGTCGGGATATTCGGTCGGAGTGCGCTGGAAATTCTGAGGCGGCCCTAGCTGCCACGCGGCTTGACGCGCCGCGTGGGCTCGGCCTGCAGCGGATCCTCGGGCCAATAGTGGCGCGGGTAGCGTCCTCGCATGTCCTTGCGCACCTCGACATAGGCGTTGCGCCAGAAGCTGGCGAGATCGCGCGTGACCTGCAGCGGCCGGCGCGCCGGGGAAAGCAGCGCGAACGTCACGGGCACCAGGCCGCCGCCGATGCGCGGTGTGGCCGCCAGGCCGAACACCTCCTGCATGCGCATCGAGGCCACGGGTGCATTGTCGCTGGCGTAGTCGACCCTCGCGCGGGAGCCCGTAGGCAGCCCGATGTGCGTGGGCGCGAGCTCGTCGAGCTTGCGCTGCTGCTCGTACGTGAGTCGGCTGCGCAGGGCGTCCAGCAATGGCACTCGCGTGAGCTGCGAACGGCGCGTCACGCCTTCGAGGAATGGCTCGATCCAGCCCATGTCCTGCGCCAGCGCCTCGCGCGTGAAAGGCGGCCAGCCGGCGAGATCGCTGCGGCCGAGTGCACCGACGAACTGCGCCCGTGCCAGGAAATCGCGGCTGTCGTCGTCCCAAGGCAGGGCGTCGAGGCCCAGGGTGCGCAGACCCTGCGCCATGGCGGCCACTGCGGCGTCGCGTGGCACGTCGGCGAGCGGCTTTTCCTCGAGTAACAATTCACCGAAGCGGATCACGCGGCGCGCGACCACCGCCTCGGTGCGTTCGTCCCAGGCCAGTTCGTCGGCGCGTACCAGCTCGCCCGCGAAGGTATCGAGCAAGTCCTGTTTCTCCAGCGGGATGGCCAGGCGGATGCGCGCCTCACGCTCGCGGTCGTCGAGATCCACCGCCACGATGAATTCCGCGCGCGCGGCCGACTCGCTGCTTTCGAACACGGCGCCGCGGCCGTTGGAGAGCTGGAAGCGGCCGTCGCCACCCGCACGCCGTCGCCCGACGCGATCCGGATAGGCCAGCGCCAGCAGTACGGCCGCGGCATCGGTGGATGGCGTCGCCCTCTCGTCGCCGCGCCCTAACAACTGCAGGAACTGGCGTTGTGACCGCCGCACCCGCTCCACGGCGCCGCGATCCAGGTCCGCGCCGCCCCGGTGCAGGAGCTCGAGCCGCGTGCGCACGTCGCTGTCGCGGGACCTGCCCGGCGCGGCGCGCAGCAGGTCGCGATCGGAGAGCATGGCGGCGAGTTCGGCCGCGAGTGATTGCGCGTCGAGGTCGCGGGACTTCAGCAGCATGTGCGCCAGGCGCGGATGCGCGGGAAATTCCTGCATGGCGCGGCCGTGGGCGGTGACCTTGCCCGCGGCGTCGAGCGCGCCCAGGCGCCGCAGCAGGTCCCGCGAGCTCGCCAGGGTCGCGGCGGGCGGTGCATCCAGCCAGCGAAGGTTGCCCGAATCCGTTCCCCACACGGCGAGGTCGAGTGCCAGGGGCGCGAGGTCCGCGACACAGATTTCCGGCGGCGCATAGGCCGCGAGGCTGCGATCGGCGCCCTCGCCCCACAGCCGGTAACACACACCGGGCGCCGTACGGCCGGCACGGCCTGCCCGCTGCTCCGCCGATGCGCGCGCGATGCGCTGCAGCTCGAGGCGGTTCATGCCACTCGCCGGGTCGAAGAGTCTGCGGCGCTCGAGACCCGCGTCGACGACCGCGCGCACGCCGTCGATGGTCAGGCTGGTCTCCGCGATGTTGGTGGCCAGCACGATTTTCCGTCGGCCCGCGCGCGCGGGCTTGAGCGCCGCGTCCTGCTCACCGGCGGCGAGTTCGCCGAACAGCGGAAACACGTCGACGTTCGCGAGATCCCCCAGCATGCCCTGCATGCGCCGGATCTCGCCCGCGCCCGGCAGGAATACCAGCAGGTCGCCCTCGGCCTCTTCCAGTGCCCGCTTGATGGTGCGCAGGACCTGCAGCGAAGGATCTTCGCGCCCGCCCGGCAGCAGCGGCAACCCGGTGCCCGTGTAGCGGATGTCCACCGGAAACATGCGGCCCGCGGCGGTGACGCGCGGCGCGTCGCCTAACAACTTCGCGACGGCCGCGCCGTCCAGCGTGGCGGACATCACCAGGATGCGCAGCTCGGGCGCGAGGTTCTCCTGCGAATCGAGCGCGAAGGCGAGCCCGGTGTCCGCGTGCAGGCTGCGCTCGTGGAATTCGTCGAACAGCACCGCGGCCACGCCTTCGAGCGCCGGGTCGGCCTGCAACATGCGGGTGAAGACTCCCTCGGTGATCACTTCGATGCGCGTGCGCCTGCTCACGCGCGTTTCGAGGCGCATGCGATAACCCACGGTGTCACCCACCGACTCGCCCAGCGTGGTCGCCATGCGCGTGGCCACGGCGCGCGTCGCCAGGCGGCGCGGCTCGAGCATGAGGATCCGGCCGCCGCGCAACCACGGTTGATCGAGCAGCGCAATCGGCACAACGGTACTTTTGCCGGCGCCGGGTGGAGCTTCCAGCACCGCGTTGCGGTTGCGCTGCAGAACGGCGCGCAACTCGGGCAGGACAGCGTCGATGGGCAGGCCGGATTTCACGAGGGCTGCGATCATACCGTGGAGGCGTCTGCTAACATCCGCGCCATGCGCTGGCGACAAAGTAAAGAGAGCCAGAATGTCCGGGATTACCGCGGTCGCGCCACGGGTGGCGGCGGCGGTCTCAAGCTGGGCCTCGGCACCATCGTGCTCGGTGTCATCGCGTACTTCGTCGGCGGCCCGCAACTCGTCATGAGCCTCCTGAGCGGCGCGGGCTCGGCGCCGCAGTCCGAGGAAGCGATTCCGACGGGTTCGCCCGACGACGAAGCCGGACAGTTCGTCTCGCACGTGCTCGGCGACACCGAGGAAACCTGGACCGCCATCTTCACGCAGGCCGGGCGGCAGTACGCCGCGCCGACGCTCGCCCTCTTCTCGCAAGGCATCAACACCCAGTGCGGCTCCGCCACCTCGGCGGCCGGGCCTTTCTACTGCCCGCCTGATCACCAGGTGTACATCGATCTCGCGTTCTTCCACCAGCTCGAGACCGATTTCGCGGCGCAAGGTGATTTCGCGAAGGCCTACGTGATCGCTCACGAGGTCGGGCACCACGTGCAAAACTTGTTAGGCACCGCCGACCAGGTGCGCGCGGCCCAGCAGCGCGGCTCCGAAGCCCAGGCCAACGCGTTGTCGGTGCAAATGGAGCTGCAGGCGGACTGTTACGCCGGCATCTGGGCGCACTACGCCGACAGCGCGCGCCAGCTGGTCGAAGCTGGCGACATCGACGAAGCACTGAACGCCGCCTCCGCCGTGGGCGACGACACCATCCAGAAGCGGGTGCAAGGACACGTGAACCAGGAATCGTTCACGCACGGCTCGGGCGCGGAGCGCCAGAAATGGTTCCGCACGGGCTACAGTTCCGGCTCGGTGGACCAGTGCAACACGTTCCGCCAGTAGGAAAGCCCGAGACGCGACAGGCGGTCGCCACCGGGGGCTGTCAGTGCGGCGGCATCCGCTACGCCTTCTACGCGCCGCTCGAGAACGCGCACGTGTGTCACTGCCGCATGTGCCAGCGCGCCACCGGCGGGTTGTTCGCCGCGCTCGCCGGGGGACAGGCCAGCAATTTCGCGTGGACGCGCGGCTCGCCGGCGTTCTTCGCGAGCTCCAATCTCGCGCGGCGTGGCTACTGCGGAAAGTGCGGCACGCCGCTGTCCTTCCAGTACCGCACGCCCGGCGCGCGCATCTACACCACCATCGGTTCGCTGGATCATCCCGAGGACGTGGTGCTGGTGAAGCAGTTCGGCATCGAGAGCCAGCTGCCGTGGGTGAAGTTCTGCGAGCAGATCCCCGTCGAGCGCACCGGCGAGTCCGCGCAGGCGCAGGACTTCCTCTCGAGCATGCAGAACAACCAGTCGCGCGACTAACTAGCTGCGATTGCGCCCGCCGCCGCCGTCTGGCGCGCTGGCAAAAAGCTTCTGTCGTCAATGAGTTACGCGCGGGCCGCGCTGCCCGTTGAGTACCCTGTAAAGCACCCTTGACAGGCTGTTTCCGGCCCTTTAGGCTGTCAAGCAAGCTTTACAGCCACAACGGAGATGCCTCAATGCGCACATGTGAAACATCCAACAAGTACCTCGCCGGCCTCGGTGTCGCGGTCCTGCTGTACATCGGCGTGATGGGCGGTACGCCCGCCCTCGCGGGACACGTCGATGTCCCCGGGTTGCCGAAAACCAGCGCGTTCGTGTTGTGGGCCGTCGTGACCGTCGGCATCTACGCGCTGAGCCAGCTGCGTTGCCGGCTGGTGTCCAGGAATTCTTCCAAGGAGTGATTTCATGAAATCTTCAGTTCTCGCAGGCGTTGCCTGCTCACTGGCCCTGCTCGCGCCCGCGTTCGGCGCGCCGGCCAAGTTCGATGCCGGCGCGCTGCAGGTGGAGCAGCGAGGCCAGTCCGGCCGCGCGATCATCCTGATCCCGGGCCTGTCCAGCGGGCCGTGGGTGTGGGCCGACACGGCCGCGCGCCTGGAGAAACACCACCAGGTCTATCTACTGGCGCTACCCGGGTTCGACGACCGCAAGGCGGTGCCGGGCGCCTCGTTCGCTTCGCTGGTGAAGGACCTGGCGACGCTGATCGAGTCGCGCAAGCTCGACCGCCCGGTGCTCGTCGGGCACAGCCTCGGCGGGACGATGTCGCTGGCGTTTGCCGCGGACCATCCCGGGCTGATCGGTGGTGTCATCGCGGTCGATGGGCTGCCGGTGTTCCCGGGAACCGAGAACATGACGGGAGATCGCGCCGCGCTGGGCGAACAGGTCCGTACCCAGTTCGTGAACCAGACTCCCGAGCAGTACGCCGCGGGCCAGAAGGAATTCATGCGACTGCGCGGTGTGATCGACCCGGGGCTTGCCGACAGGCTCGCGGTGCTCACCAGCCACAGCGATCCGGCCGCTGCGGGCGCGATCGCCGGAGAGGTGTTCCAGCTCGACTTGCGGCCGCGCATGAAGGACATCACCGTGCCGGTGGTGGAGATTTCCCCTTTCAACGCGCCCGACTTCGCGGCGTTCGGACTGGATGAAGCCGGCAAAGCTAACTACTATCGCGGACTCATGCCGGGAGTGGCGGATCTCGAGGTGGTGTCGGTGTCACCGGCGCGGCACTTCGTGATGTTCGACCAGCCGGAGAAGTTCGCGGCGACGCTCGACGCGGCGCTCGCGAAGATGCTCGAACCCGGCGCGAAGCAGGCCAGGAATTGAGGTGGTGAATGACCGCGGGATACTCGGGGACGCCGCTCGCCAAGAAGCTGGGCATCAGGGCTGAAGACCTGGTCTGCCTGCTGGGCGCGCCCCCGGGGTTCCGCAAGTCGCTCGAGCCACTGCCGGAGGGCGTGCGGTTCGTCACGAGCTTCGACAAGAAGGCGCAGCTCGTGCACCTGTTCACCGCGCGCAAGGCTGAGCTGGCGAAGACGCTGGCGACTTGCCGCAAGTCGCTGGCCCCGGACGCCGCAATCTGGGTGTCGTGGCCGAAGAAGGCGTCGAAGGTTCCCACCGACATCACGGAAGACGTGATCCGCGAGGTCGCGCTGCCGATGGGCCTGGTCGACATCAAGGTTTGCGCGGTGGACGAGACGTGGTCGGGCCTCAAGCTGGTGCTGAGGAAGGAGCTGCGCGACTCATGAATTCCATCTGCCCAGCGTGCGGTTTCGAGCTCGATTTCGTGGCGTGGGATGCGCCGAAAAGGCCTGAGGTCTACAGGCAATGGCGCCAGCGGTGGATCGACGGGGGCATGAAGTGGTACAGCTTGCGACCACAGCCGAAGGACTGGGATCCTGCCGCTCAACTCGATCGAGCACTGAAAGACAGCGCGAACCGCAGATCAGAATAATGCCGGATTCTGATCCCGGCACCGTCTTCGGCATTATTTGGGTTGCACCAGGTCCCAGAGGTTGCCGTACAGATCCTTGAACACCGCGACGGTGCCATGCGGCGCTTCGCTGGGTTCGCGGAAGAACTCGACGCCCCGCGACTTGTAGGCATTGAAGTCGCGCCAGAAGTCATCGGTGTACAGGAACAGGAACACGCGGCCTCCAGTCTGGTTGCCTACGCGCGACACCTGGTCCGGATTCGAGCCGCGCGCCAGCAGTAGTTTGGCGCCCCGCCCCGCCGCTCCCGGGGGTTCGATCACCACCCAGCGCTTGTTCTGCTCGGGCACGAAGGAATCTTCGACCAGCGTGAAGCCGAGCTTGCCGACGTAGAACGCCAGCGCCTCGTCGTAGTCGCGCACGACGAGGGAGACGAGACCGAGCGTTTGCGCGCTCACGGGCCTCCGGTGCGGTTGCGATTGCGATTGCGTTCGGCCCGCGTGCGTGCCTCGGCGCGCCGTGCGTTCTGCACCTCGACGGCGTCGCGGTAACGCGCCACCTGCTCGGAGGTGAGCAAGGGCTCTATCCGGGCCTGCACCCGTTTCGAATAATCCGCCTGCCAGTCGAGGAATTTCGCTTCGTATTCGGCGTCGTAGCCATTGGAATCGGGCCGCTTGGGCGGGGGCCCGGAATCCTGCTCCGCCACCACCACGGCGATCAGCGACTTCCGCTGCGAGTCGCTCAACGGCACGCTCGCCGCCGCCATGCCCTCGCCGATCCGGTTCACCTGCATGCGCGCCGGGATGGACTTCTCGAAATCCTGGAATTCCGCGGCCTTGTCGGGGCCTAACAAGGCTTCGATGTCGGCGTTGCGCTGCGCGCGCGACGCGTCCTCGAGCGCCTGCCGGCCGAACGGATCGTACTGGTAGGCGCGATCGTCGGTAGCGCTGCGCGCCTGGTAGTCGGCCAGCAGGTTGAACAACTTGTCGGCCTGCGCGGCGTCGAGGCCGAGTTCCTCGGGCATGCCGCTGTAGCGGCGGCGCAGGCGCACTTCCTGGTTGATGCGCCGCACGTTCTGCTCGGCGGGTGTCCTGGTGCCTTCTGCGCGGTCGGATGCCGGTGCCGGCTGGCCGCCCGGCATCGCCGACGCGGAGCCTTTCTGGCTGGACGCGACCATCGGCGGCGGGCTTCCGGGCGCGGCTTCCGGCTCTGGTACGCCGGCGTTCTCGAGCGCCGCCTGCAGGCCGCTGCGCTCGGCCTCGAGCTCCCGGATGCGCGCGGCGTCGAGCGCTCGCGCCGCGCTTTCACGCGCCAGTTCCTCGTGGGCCGCGGTCAGCTGCATGCCCAGGTAGATAGACGCGGCGGCGGTGCCGGCCGCGATCGCGCCAAGAAGGAGAGTGGTCGCTTTCATGTGTTCCCTGGCGCTGATGCGCCACGCCGGAAAACACCTCCGTTCCGGCGGCTCCCTTCAATAATGCCGGATTTTGATCCCGGCACCGTCTTCGGACTTATTTGGCGGCGTTGGGCTTGATCGGGCTCAGGCCGCCCCAGGGCTTGATGCGGTTCAGTTCCGGCACGATGGCGCGGCGCATTTTGAGGAACGAGAGTTGCCCGGATTCCCGGTACACCACCTCACCCTTCTCATTGACGATGATGGTGTACGGCAGCTGCCCTTTCCACACCGACGCCGGGTCGATCGCGTTCTGGAGTTCATCGCGGTTCTCGCTCGCAAAGATGTAGTTGGTGGTGGACGCGTGCTTCTTGGTGAGGAATTCCTTCACCGTGTCGAACTGGTCGGGATATTCGGACGCGATGGTGACCATCTCGAACGGGCGGATGCGGAACCGCAGGTTGTGCTCGATCAGCTCGTCGAACTCCGCGATACACGGCCCGCACCAGGTGGCCCACACGTTGATGAAGCGCAGCTTGCCGGTGCCGGCATTGGCGCGGATTTCCTTGAGCTTCGCGGCGTCGGCTTTTTCGAGCGACACCGGCTCCGCGGCCCAACGCTCCTTGTACTTGGCGTACTCGGCCACCTTGTCGGCCCACTTCACCGAGCAGCCGAACACGCGGGTGCTGGTCACCGGAGGTTCCTTGCCGGCGATGAGCGCATCCAGCGCGTTGCGCGTGTCGTGCGAGGTGGCGAGCGATTCGCGTTCGGAATCGTCGATGCGGCCTTCGAAACGCAGCTTGCGCGCCTGGTCGAAAATGAAGACATGGGGCGTGGCCACCGGGCCCATCTTGTGGCCCAGCTCCTGTTTCGGGCCGTCGTCCAGCCACACGAAGTTGAATTTCTCCTCCTTCGCGCGCTCCTTCATCTCGTCGAAGGAATCCGACAGGTCCGAATACGCCAGCTCGTCGAGACGCACGGATTCCGTGTGATTCGGATTGATGGCCACGAGCTTCACGCCCTTGCCGCTGTAGTCGGTGACCAGCTTCTTGATGCGCTCCTGGTACGCCTGGGCCGTGGGGCAGTGCGCGCAGGTGAACAGGATCACGAGAAACTTCGAGTCCTTGAAGCTGTCGTTCGTGTAGGTCTTGCCGTCGATGCCTGGCAGCGAAAACGCCGGCAGGTCCGCGCCGATAGTTAGAGTCGGCGGCTGCTCGGAGGCGAGGCTCGCGCCGCTCCAGGCAACCATGAGAGAGACGAGAATTCCGCGGCCGATGGCAGCCAGGCGCTTCGAATGCATGCAGACCCCCTTCGAGAAGGCGTCAGGATAGCCGAATGCGCAGCTTTGCGGCGCCGGGCTCGCACAATGCGTCGATCAGCGCGCGCACGCGCGGCGGCAGCAGGCGCGTGGACGGGTAGAGCACGCTGATCGGAATCGGCGGCGCGCGAAATGCGCGCAGCACTTCGACCACGCGGCCGGCGCCATGGGCGTCCGCGACCATGTAATCCGGTACCTGCACCACGCCGAGCCCGGCGCTGGCGGCCTCAACCAATGCTTCGCCGTCACCCAGGCGTAGACGCGCCTCGGGGTGGATTTCCGTGTCTGCGCCGTTCACGCGGAACTGCAGGGGGCGATCGCGCCCGGAAGTCGGCAGCCGGAACACCAGGCAATGGTGGCGCTCGAGATCGTCAGGCGCGCGCGGTGTGCCATGGCGGGCGAGATACGCCGGGCTCGCACAGGTGATCAGCGAGTAGGTGCCGATCTGCCTGCCAACCAGGCGCGAATCATTCAGCGGCCCGGTGCGAATCACGGCGTCGAGGCCTTCCCGGATCACGTCCGAGATCTGGTCGGACAGCCGCGCGTCGATGCGCAGACGCGGATAACGTTCTAACAACTTTGCGAGCACCGGCAGCACCACGCGCTTGCCATAGGTGACGGGCGCCTCGATGCGCAGCAATCCGCTCGGATCGCCGCGCGCGCCCGCGGCGAAACTCTTGAGCAGTTCCACTTCGTCCAGGATGCGCTGGCATTGGGTGAACAACTGCTGTCCGTCCGCCGTGAGGCTCACCTGCCGTGTGGTGCGATGGAACAGCTTTACGCCGAGCTGGGATTCCAGGCGCGCGATGCTCTTGGCGATGGTCGACGGCGTCTGCGAGAGCTCGCGCGCCGCCTTGGCAAAGCTGCTGTTGCGGGCGGCGGTCGCGAAGGCGACGACCTGCTGGACATTGTTCATTGAGGAATTCTGTTCCTCAATGATTTGACACTCAAGGCCGTTCTGTCCTCAGTTTCCCAGGTGCAGACTGCGCCACGCCTTGAGCCGCACCGGAGATTCCCATGCATGTCGTTTCAAATCCGCCACTTACGCCCACCCCCATGCCTGGCGTCGAGCACGCCACCTTGGCCGGATCCGCGCAGGGACTGACTGGTCTGTCGCTGTGGAGCCAGACGCTGGCGCCCGGTGCCGAGACGCCCCTGCACCGGCATGACTGCGATGAAGTCGTGTTGTGCCTGGCCGGCCGCGGCGAAGTGATGTTGCCGGGCCGCCGGATGTTCTTCGGTGCGAACCAGGCCCTGTGCCTGCCGCGCGATGTCATGCACCAGATCGTGAACAACGGCAGCGAGCCCCTGCGCCTGCTCGCCGCCTTCGGCGCATCGCCCGTCGGCGTCTATCTACCCGATGGCGCCGCCGTCGCCCTCCCCTGGCCCACCTGAACAAGGCCGAAGACGGTGCCGGGATCAGGATCCGGCATTATTTCGACCTCTCAGCGCGCGTCGACTAAGCTCGGCGCGTGTCGTCGCTGCAAACCCTCGCCGTCGCCAACTATCGCTCCATCCGCTCGCTGGTGATGCCCCTCGGCCAGCTGAACCTGATCACCGGCGCCAATGGCAGCGGCAAATCCAACCTGTATCGCGCTTTGCGATTACTGGCGGAGGCGGCGCAGGGCGGCATCGTCAGTTCGCTGGCGCGCGAAGGCGGGTTCGGCTCCACGTTGTGGGCGGGTCCCGAAAGCATTTCGCGCGGCATGAAAAAGGGAACGGTTCCCGTGCAGGGCGGGCCACGCAAGGAACCGATTCATCTGCGACTCGGCTTCCTGACCGAAGAGATCGGCTACTCCATCGATCTCGGTCTCCCGCAGCAGCCGCCGCCTGGATTCGACTCCGACCCCGAGATCAAGCTCGAAGCAGTATGGAATGCGCCGGCCTTGCGGCCCTCGAGCCTGCTTGCAGAACGCCGCGGCCCGCACGTACGCCTGCGCGGCGACGACTCGGAGTGGCGCACCATCGGCAAACATCTATCGCCGTTCGAAAGCATGTTGTCGACGATGTCGGATCCGGAACGCGCGCCCGAGTTGCTGACGCTGCGCGAAGAAGTGCGCTCGTGGCGCTTCTATGACCACTTCCGCGCTGATGCCGAGGCGCCGGCGCGCCAGGCGCAGATCGGCACGTTGACCCCGGTATTGGCGCACGACGGGCGCGACCTGGCCGCGGCGCTGCAGACCATTCGCGCCATCGGTGACGGGCCGGCACTCGACGCCGCGGTCGACGATGCGTTTCCCGGCGCCAGCATCCAGGTGGAATGCGGCACTCGTTTCACAGTGGTGTTTTCCCAGCACGGCCTGTTGCGACCGCTGTCGGCCGCCGAGCTCTCCGACGGCACGCTGCGCTATCTGCTCTGGATCGCCGCGCTGCTCACGCCGCGGCCGCCGTCACTCATGATCCTCAACGAGCCGGAGACCAGCCTGCATCCCGACCTGCTGCCAGCGCTGGCGCGACTCATCGAGAAGGCGTCGAAGCGCACGCAGGTGTGGGTGGTGTCGCATGCGTCGCGCATGATCGCGGCGCTGAAGGAAGCGCAATCCTGCAACGCGATCACGCTGGTCAAGGAACTGGGTGAAACGACGATCGAGGGCCAGGGGCTGCTGGATCAGCCTTCGTGGAAGTGGCCGGAGCGTTGATCGCCTGAACAATGCCGGATCCTGATCCCGGCACCGTCTTCGGCATTAAACGAATCCGAGGGCGGTGTTCGGGAAACGGGTGACGTTGGGCAGGATGCCCGGCAGTTCGCCTTCCGAGCAGCCGAACCAGCGCGCCAGGGTCGCGGCGAACTCGTCGACGGAGGTGGTGGGCAGCAATCTTCCCTGTCCCACCTGGTCATCCGTCTGCACGGAGACATGCGGCGCGGTGCCGTAGAAGCGCCCGCCATTCACGGCTCCGCCCATCACGAATTGATGCGAGCCCCAGCCGTGATCCGAGCCATCCGCGTTGGACGACAGCGTGCGGCCGAAGTCCGACGCGGTGAACGTGGTCACCTGGTTGGCGACGCCGAGCTCGATCGTCGCGGCATGGAACGCGCTCATCGCATCGTTCAACCGCTGCATCAGCCGCGGATGATCCTGCATCAGCAGGTTGTGCGTATCGAATCCGCCCAGCGACACGAAGAACACCTGGCGGCGCAGGTTGAGCGCGCTGCGCGCGCCGATCAGCCGCGCCACGATCTTGAGCTGGTTGGCGAGCGGATTGCCGGTGCCGAAGGAAGTCGCCGGATTGACGTCGGCCAACGCGCCGTTGACCACGCCCTCCATGGCGATCGAGCGGCGCGTGACGATGGCGTATTCGTTCTCGAGCACGTGGTCGCTGGTGCGCGTGATCAGCGCGTTCACCGCGTTCGACAGCGGCGTGTCGAGCGCGGCGATGCGGATCGCACCGCCCGGACTGATCTGGTACTGCAGCGCGTCGCGGCCCGCGACGAACACCGCGTTGCCGCTGGCCGAGATGCAGGTCAGCAGCGAATTCGTGGTGTTGCTCGACATCGCGATGTCACCGAGGCGCCCGCCCCAGCCGACGGTCGCGCCCTCGCTGCCGTTCGCCTGCCAGATCGACTGCTGGTCGTTGTGCGAGAACAGCTTGGGCGGCAGCGGATTGGCGACGCGGTTGGTGCTCAGGTACTGGGCCAACGTGGTCGGCTGGATCAGCGGGCCGACGTTGAGCTGCACGGCGAGCTTGCCGGCATCCCACAGGCCCTTGAGGCCCGCGAGTTGCGGCGACAAGGCGTATTGCAGGTTGTCGGTGAGCACCTGGCCGTTGTTCGGCGTCAGCGCCGTGGGCGCCAACGCGGCGCGCGCCAGCGCGATGCCGGCTTCGTTGTCGCCCGCGAAGCCCGCGCGGATCTGGTGATACTGCGCGTAGTTGGTCGCATCGAACGGCACCACGGTGTTGGCGTAGTCGTTGCCGCCATACAGGAAGATGCAGACCAGCGCCTTGTAGTCGGTTGCGTCGAAGGCCGCGGCCTCGCCGACCGCCGCGAGATTGATGGCGAGCGGCGCCGCGACGCCCATGGCGCCGAGTTGCGCCGCGCGCTGCAGGACCATGCGGCGGGTCCACAGCTGATTGGGGTCACCGGGGCGCTTCATTTCTGCACCAGGTAGTCAGGTGAAATCATGACGAGGAAGGCGAGCGTCGCCAGCATGTTGAGCTTGTCGTCATTAGGGCTGCCGGCCGTGATGTTGAAGGCGGTGCCGACAGCTTGCAGCACGGTCAGCGTGTCGGTAGATAGTTGGCCGGCGGCGAGCTTCAGGTTGAGCCAGCTCACCACCGCCGGCACGTCATGCGCGATGGTCCGCAGGTAGTTGTACGTCGGCTTGACGTCGTTGTAACCCCAGCGAGTCATCCACTGCATGAAGTTGATGTAGCCCGCGGTGGTGGTCTCGTTCAGCAGCTGGAATTCCGGGGCCTGTTTGCCGGCGTCGGCGATGGCGGTGTTCGGTGGCACGTAGCCCGGACGAAAGAAGTTGAACACCGACGGCGAGCGCAGTGGGCTCTGTCCCAGTGCCTGGTCGCTGGGCGAGAGGTCGTAGATTTCCCACGCGCCGTTTTGCGAAGTGTTGCCCACGGTGCGCGCCCATTGCACGAAGCGCACCACGGGCTCGCGCAACTTGCCGGACATGGTGTCAGTGGCGGCAGGCACGGTCCGCGCCTCGTCGTCCATGAGAATGGCGGTCCACACCGCGCGCAGGTCGCCGCGCACGCCTGCGCCGTTGTCGGCGAACTTGGCGGCCACGCGGCCCACGTAGGCCGGTGACGGATTGCTGGTCACCAGGCGCTGGATCATCTGCCGCGCGAAGAAGGGTCCGGCGTTCGCGTGGTTGAACAGCCGGTCGAGCGCGATGCGCAGTGCGTCGGAGCCCGGTGTGTTCGCCGGGATGTTGGTGCCGAGGAAGTTCACCTCGAGCGTGGAGTGATCCTGCGCGCGGAAGCGCATCGGGTTAGTGGCGAACTCCGGGGTCGGCACGTCGTAGTCGTGCCAGGGCACGTTATTCCAGGTAACGCCCGTGTAGTCCCAGTCGTAACCTGTGAACACGCGCGCCAGGTTGGTGATGTCGCTCTGGCCGTAGGTTTCGATGGGCTGGTTGTTGGTGTCCAGCTTGTGGCTGCCGTCGGAATTGAGCTCGTACAGGCCGATGGTGAAGAGCTGCATCACCTCGCGCGCGTAGTTCTCGTCCGGCTGGCGACCGTTGGCATCTTCCTTGAGGTTGCCCTTGGTGTTGAGGAAGAAGCCCATGGCCGCGTTGAGCGTGATCTTCTCGAGCAGCGTGCGGAAATTGCCGAAGGCGTTGGCCGTGAGCACGTCCCAGTACGCGCCGATGACGTACGGGGGATAGAAGCCGTCGATGGGGCTCAGCGACACGACGAAGAACTCCGACAGCGCCAGCGCGATTCGCTTGCGCATCTCGTCGGGGCCGTCGAGCAGCTGGTTCCAGATCATCCAGTCGCCGAACTGCGGCCAGAAGTAGCGCTGCTCGGCGGTGATGGAATTGTGGTTGCGGGAGTCCAGCCAGGAGACGCCGGTGGGCCCGGGCGCGGCGCCGTAGCGCGCGTTGAGCCAGGCGAGATAACCGTCGGTCTTGAGCGAGGTGATGTCGGCGTCGGGGGCCGAGAATTGCGCCTGGTGCAGGAAGCGCGCGGCCTCGGCGTCGGTCGTGGCCTTGCGCACGGGAGGCGGAGGCGGTGGCGGCACGGTGGGCGGCGGTGAATTCTGGGAACCACCCCCGCCGCCGCAGGCAGCGAGCAATAACGCGGCCGAGACGGCAACCCCCGCATCGCGGGCACCCTCATGAGTGTCCGCAACCGGTTCCGCGGCCGATTCCACGCCTTCTTCTGTTAGCTGCACGAGCCCCCTCCGCGCAGGGGACGTTAGCAGAGAAAAGGCCCGCAGAAATGGGGACATTCCTCGTTTCCTAGCAAACGGGGACAGTCTGGGTATCGCAGCCACAGGACTGTCCCCGTTTGCTAGGAAACGAGGAATGTCCCCATTACGTCACCGGGTAGGGAAAATCGAGGGCCGCCGGCCTACGATGCACGCATGAAACGCGCGCGCGGCCGGCCACGGCATGCCGACCTGCTGACTCCCAGCGAATGGCGCACGGTGCATGCCGTACAGCACGGCATGACCAACGCGGAAATCGCGCGTCGGCGCGGCGTGAGCGTCGACGCGGTGAAGTTCCACGTCACCAATGCCCTGGCCAAGCTCGGACTCAAGGATCGCAAGGCGCTGCGCGCCTGGTTCGGGGCCCCGCGCGACGGCGCGCTCGCACGAACGGAGGAAAAAAGCATGGACAACAAACTCGGTTCCATTGGCCAGATCGCCCGGTCGGTCGGTGATGTCGCGGTCTCGGAGAAGTTCTACCGCGACGTGCTCGGCCTGCCGCACCTGTACACCTTTGGCACGCTGGCGTTCTTCGACTGCGGCGGCACGCGGCTGATGTTGGCGCAGGAAAAAGGCGGCGCGGTTCGCGAATCGGTGCTCTACCTGCGCGTGTCCGACATTGCGAAGACACACGAGGCGCTGACATCCCGCGGCGTGAAGTTCACGCACGCGCCGCACATGATCCACCGGCACGCGGACGGCACCGAGGAGTGGATGGCGTTCTTCGAAGACCCCGACGCGCGGCCGCTGGCCATCATGTCGCAGGTGAAGCCTTAATGCCGGAGACGGTGCCGGGATTGAAATCCGGCATTAATCTGAATCGCACCGCCGCGAACAATGCCGGATTTCAATCCCGGCACCATCTTCGGGCTTTTTCCAGCTGACATATTGCTAGCGGCTTACCTCATTCCCCACGGCTGCGAAATGCGACACGGTTCTCGTCGTGACGTGCGGCGCAATCTATCCCGCGCTTTGCCCCAGGCGCCCTGCAACCCCAAGGGAGAGAATTGATGAGCAGTCCCAACTCGACAATAGAGCGCGTGTCGGTATTCGGCCCGACGCTGCGTTTCAAAGGCGAACTCAAGGCCCAGGAAGACATCAAGATCGAAGGCCGCATCGAAGGCACGATCGAACATCAGCAACGCGTGATCGTGGGTTCCAAGGGCGAAGTCGTCGCCAAGGTGAACGCCGCATCCATCGACGTCGATGGCCGCGTGCAGGGCGACATGGTCGCCAGGAAGAGCATCAAGGTCAGCCAGTCGGCGAACGTGCGCGGCAACATTCGCGCGCCGAGCGTGAGCATTACAGAGGGAGCGAACTTCAATGGCGGAGTCACGATGGAATCGAATGCTGGGTCGCCAGGACCCTCCACCCCCGGCGCCTCGGGCCGCTGAGAAGGAGACCAGCATGAAAGAATTCCCTGAGAACAAGATGGCTGCCCCCGCGGCCAGCGCCCAGGCAGGCACGCCCTGCGTGCTCGGCCCCACCCTGCACTTCAAGGGTGAGCTCTACGGTGAAGAGGACCTGGAATTCCAGGGCCAGCTCGAAGGCTCGATCGAACACACCCGTTCGCTCAGCATCGGCAAGGAAGGCGGCGTCAAGGGCAACATCCGCGCCAAGTTCGTCATCATCGAAGGCAAGGTCGAGGGCGACGTCTACGCCACCGAGTCGGTGTCGATCCGCCAGAGCGCCAAGGTCATTGGCAACATCTTCGCGCCCCGGGTGGGCATCGCCGATGGCGCCCATTTCTCGGGCCGCATCGACATGAACCACAAGGGCGTGGCCGCCAAGCAGGACAAGCCGCTCAGCGAGCCCCAGGCGGAGCGTCTGCTGGCGCAGGCGACGGGCTGACCTCGGGACGCAGAACGTCGAGGATTTTCGCGGACAGGGCGCGCAGGGAATCCTGCGCGTCGTCCGCGGCCTTGTTGGACAGCAGCACCAGCGCGATTCCCGCGTCCGGATAGAGATCGACGGTGGCGGCGAATCCATACGTGCCACCGGAACAGTGCAGTCGCCGTCCGTGCGACGACTGGAAAGACACCCACTGAAGCGCAATCGACTGGCGGCCGTCCGGGGTCTGCCAGGTGGGCTGGTGCGCGAGTTTCACCGAGGCATCGCGCTCGACCAGCTGCCAGGTCGCGAACCGCAGCAGGTCGTCGGCGCTGTAGCGCAGCGAGTGCGACGGATAATTCAGTTCCGCGTCGAAGCCCGGCAGCGGCTCGTTGAGCCGCGTGTATCCCTTCGCAAGTAGTTTGGCATCCGGCTTCGTACCGCTGCGCATCTTGAGCGGGCGTTCGATCTCGCGCGCCAGGATGTCGGCGAACGGCTCGCCGTACACGGTTTCCAGCGCCGCGCCGAGCACCATGCCGGCCACGTTGGAATGCGAAGGATCGCTGCCGGGCGTGTTGCGCGGCGCGAGGCCGTGGAGCTGCCGCAGGAACTCCTCGCGCTTGTAGGCCGCCAGCACCCGCATCCGGGCGATGACCAGCGGTTCGGTGCCCACCTGCCGCACCTGCGTGAGATCGGGAATGTTGTCCACCAGCCCCGAGGTCATGTTGGCGAGGTGGATCAGGCGCACCTTCTCGCCGTCCTTCGCGAGGTTGGGATACGGCGCGCCGAGATACCGCTCGGCCTCGTCCGCCAGGCGCAAGCGCCCTTCCACCGTGGCGCGCGCCAGGATCTGCGACGTCATGGTCTTGGAGATCGAACCGATCTCGTAGACCGTGTCCTTGGTGGGCGCGCGGCCGTTGTCCAGCTGCGTGGCGCCGAAATTGTAGAAAAGCCGCTGCCCCCCGTCATAGACGCCGACGGAGAGTCCGACGCCGTCATGTTTCGTGAGCCATTGACGGCCGAGCTCGCGCAACGCGGCATCGTTGGCGGAGGAAGGCGGCGTCGCCGCGACGCCGGAGAGGGGTAGAACAAGGCCGATACACAGACAAATCAGGCGTGGAACATTCATGCGCCCGCATCCTCGCGCGTACACTGCCCCGAAAACAAGCCGTGGCAATCAAAACTACGGAGCCCGACATGGAGTCCACCGCCACACCGGTCTCGCCGAGCGAACGCATCTACACGCTGGACGTGATCCGCGGTTTCGCGCTGCTCGGCATCTTCATCATGAACATGCCGTGGTTCAACACGTCGTTCTACGTGGACGTCACCGGCACGGAACTGTGGCCCGCCTGGTGGGATCGGTGGACCCACACGACCACCGAAGTCCTGTTCTCCGGCAAGTTCAACAGCATGTTCAGCATGCTGTTCGCCATCGGCTTCACCATCCAGCTCGAGCGCCTGGAGGCGCGCGACCCGGCGCACGCGCACGCCATCTACCTGCGGCGCATCTTCTGGCTGTTCGTGTTCGGCGCCATCCACATGTGCGTGTTCTGGAACGGCGATGTGCTGCACATCTATGCGCTGCTCGGCCTCGTGCTGCTGGCGCTGCGCGGCGCGCCCAACAAGGTGCTGTGGACGTTGTTCTTCGCCTGCCTGCTGTTTCCGCTGGCGATGGGCATCTACCGGTATTTCACCTTCACGCCGCAGGATCGCGAGTACATCGTGGCGATTGGCAAGGCCTGGGAAGCCTCCAACAATGCGGCCTACGGCCACGGCTCGTTCCTCGCCGCCGCCAACGAACACGCGCGCGAAACCGCGCACCTGTATACCGAGCCGTTCACGTTGCGCGGCATGCTCGTCTTCTACACCCAGGTGTTCTGCACCATGTTGCTCGGCCTCATGCTCGGGCGCGCGCATTTCTTCCAGAACTCGGCCAGCTATCTACCGCAGGTCAGGCGCCTGCAGTGGTGGGCGCTGGGCTGTGGACTCGCGGCAGGCGCCGTCTATGGCGTGTGGGACGCCACCACCGAAGATCCGATCACGCCGACCGTCTGGCGCATGGGGGCGATGACCTGCTATCTGCTGGGCCGCGTCCTCATCATGGTGTTCTATGTCGCGACCATCGTGCGCTGCGTGCATAACGACGCCTGGCGCCGCCGCCTCGCACCCATGGCGATTGCGGGACGCATGCCGCTGACCAACTACCTGATGCAGACGCTCATCGCGACCACGCTGTTCTACGGCTGGGGATTCGCGCTGTGGGGCAAGGTCGGCCTGGCACTGGACCTGCTGCTCGCCATCCTGATCTTCTTCGCGATCCAGGTGCCGCTGAGCAAGTGGTGGCTGGCGCGTCACGAGCTCGGGCCGATGGAGTACCTGTGGCGCCGGCTGACTTACGGGCGCGCTCAGTGGAGGATGGGGCCGGTCACCCGCGCGAGTTCGCAGTAAAGATCGACGAAAGGTTCGGGCGTGTCGCGCTGGTACTTTGAAATTGACACCGCCAGCTCCGTCGCGCGCCGCACATCGCCGAGCTTCGCCAGCGCGGAAAGCACCTTGGCCGGCGTGGAGAGGTACGAGACGTACTCGAGTCCGGGTGAACCTGCGGACAATCCGGCCAGCACGTGCACGACCGCCGCGTCCGGATGGCCCACCTCCAGCAGCAACCTGGCGATGTCTTCGTGACCCCCGCCCGTGGGGTACAGCAGGCGCGTGCCCGCGTCGAGTGAACGCGCGGCCTCGGCCGCGCGGCCCTGTGCCGCCTCGGCGCCGCTGATGCCGATGAGCGCGATGCCGCGGCTGTTCGGATCTGAAATCCGCCGGTCGATGGTGGCGTGCGCCTCCGCCAGCAGGCCCACCTCGGCCTGCGTGAGTGCGATGCGCCTCCAGAACGTCCCCGGACGATCGCGGTTCGCGGCGATCGCAGCCTGCAGGATTTCCTGCGCCTCAGCCTTGCGCTTGTTGCCCACCTGGCCTGCGACCCAGACCAGGCCGTCGGCGATGTCCGTGGGACGCCGCACCTGCGCGACGGCCGCTTGCCCTTTCAGGTCTCCGGAACGCACCCGCGCCAGCAACAACGGGATTTCTCGCTTCGCCTTTTCATCGGGCGACATCGCGGCAACCCGCGTGGCGGCTTCGCGGATCACGCCGGGATCGTCTTCGGTGAAGAGCACTCCATTGATCACCTGCACCAGGTCGTCCCCGGACTCCTCGCGCAGCAGGGACACGACCTGCGCATGCGCATTCATGCTCATGAGGTCGGCGACCAGGGATCCGAGGGCCGCCCCGGCCGATTCGGTGTCGCCTGCCTTCAAGGCGTCATTCCTGATCAGGGTTGCCGTGGCCACCGCTTCCGGGTAGTTAGCGAGCTTGCGGTAACGATGCAGCAGCTGGAACAACACGCTGTTTCGATCCCGGTAGGACTTGATCGCCAGCGCGTTGTTGCGGGCCGCTTCATGATTGCCCGCCGCCTGTTCGGTAAGCGCGAACATCGCCGGGATGATCTCGCCGCTGGCCGGCTGAGGCGACAGGAATTTCACCGCCTCGCGCGCGATATCGGGCTTGCCGGTACTCGCGATGGCATGGATTAGACCGTTGGTCGCGAGGCCTTTGCGGTCTGGATCCTGGATGGCGTCGAGCGCCGCGAACGCTTCGAGCATGTTTCCGCGACGTGCGTACGCCGAGGCGAGCGCGTGCCGCACCGAGTCCTGCCGGTACCCGGGGGGCAATTCCGCTGCCAGCGCCGACGCCTCCGGCATGAGCCCCGACGCCGCGAGCGCCTTGGCGAGCGACTGGCGCACGGGCAACTGCTGGTAGTCGGGCAGCTTGTCGACCGTTGCGCGTATGGCGGCGAAGCGGGGTCGAAGTGCCGCGCCATCCAGCGCGGCATCCTGCTCCCCGGTCCATTCGATCACTTCGAGCGCGAGCTCGCGCTCGTCCAGGTTGCGGGCCGCTTCGAAGTGGCGGAAGGCGGCGTCGCGAGCCATGCGAAGCGCACAACTGGCCGAGGGTTCGCAGGCCAGGTTCACCGGTGTTTCCGCGAGAACGGCAGGCGCCGCCAGCAAGAGAAGCAAGGGTACCCAGCGAGTCATGGCGCGCATGGTAGCGGAGCGGGTCCGCGGCGCGAATTCCGCCCTCGCCGACCGGCGCAATCAATGGGGGGCACTGGTCGCCAGTCGACGAGGGCTCAGTATTGGGGTGGAGCCGCCGTGGAGGCGTTATACGCGGCGTGTCGGCGGGAAGGCCTTCCACGCCGATTGAATCTTGCTATTGGCGAATCAGTGGCGGTTCGTCAGCGCGGGAATTTCCCCGCGGGTTCGCGGCAGGTGACGACCGCCTGATGCTTCTCACTGGACCTTGTTCCGGACGATGAAGTCGGGCAGCCCGTTCGCTGCCGTGTAGACATCAACGAACGGCTCGGGATCACCCCCGGAGTGGTTCGCCATGGCATTTGCCAGTTGCAGGGCGCGTTTGACGTCACCGCGCCTCGCCAGTCTCTTGACCACTTCCTGCGGAAGGTCGTCGTAGGCAAATCGGTCCTGCTTGCGCTCTACGGAGGCCAGTATGTGTTCCATGGCCGCCTCCGGATAATCTGCGTCCATCAGGTAGTAAGCCACGTAGAAATTGCCGGCCGAGCCATCTGATTTCAGGAGTTTCGCCGCCCGGGTACGAGATCGTGCGGCGTCCTCCGCTTTGCCCTGGACCGCCTCGGCAGCGCCCACGCCCATCAGCGCGGTACCGCGCGTTCCCGCGGGGCGGATTTTTTTCTCGACGGTCCGGTGAGCTTCCTCGAGCATTCCCAGCCTGGCCTGCGCCCAGGCGATGTCGATCCAGAAATCATAGGGACGCTTTCCGTTCGCAGCGGTCGCGGCCTGCAGGAGATCGCGGGCCAGGGCTTGATGTTCAGGGCCGAGGCGGCGTACGAGACGAATCGCCTCCTTCGCAAACTCCTGTTGATCCGCGGCGAGCCCGAGTGCGTCGCCCGCCTTCAGATCGCCGACACGCACGCGCGCCAGCAGCAGATCCAATTGCAGTCCGGTCTGCTCCGAGCTGGTGAGCTCCGGCATCCGTCGGGCAAGGTCGCGAATGACGCCGGGGTCGTCCTCCCCCATCAATACACTGAGGAACGCATGGGCGCGGTCGTCGGCGGGAAACTGCTCCACGAGCGACACGATCTCCGCATGCGCGTGCGAGTTCATGTGATCGGCCAGCAAGTTGCGCATCGCATACTGCAGCCACTTCTCGTTACCGGGCCTCGCTGCCACGTCACGCAGCAAACGTCCTGTCGCGATCGACTCTGGGTAGTTGGCATCGCGCTGGTATCGCCCGATCAGCTCGTACAGCGTGTTGGCGCACCATCCGTCGTCCTTGATCGTCATGGCGGCCTCACGCGCCGCGGCGTGGTGGCCTGCCTCGCGCTCGGTCAGCGCGACGATCCTGGCGATGCGATCCGCATTTCTCGCGGTGCCCGGGACCTGCTTCGTGATGGCGCGCGCGAACTCAGGTTTGGCGGTACGGGCGATGCAATCGGCCATGTCCTCGAATGCGTCGTATTCGAGCAGGCTGTAGTCGAGGGCCTCGATGGTTGCGAATGCATCGCGAAAGTCTCCACGGCGTGCGTAGGTGCACGCCAGCGCCAGGCGCATCGGCTCTCGACCCTTCGTCGAAGAATCGGCGCTCAGCGCCAACGCCTGGTCCACGAATCCGTACGCCGCCATGGCCGCCGCGAGATTGCGCCGAAGGTATGTTTGATCGATTTCCGGCAGGGCATTCGCCTGGCTCACCAGCGCCTCGAAGCGCTCGCGCAGCCGGGGATCCTCGATCTCATCGAACTTCCCCGACCACGCGAGTGTCTTCAGCGCCAGCTCGAGCTGGTGCCGGGTGCGGGTTGTTGCGAAGGCTTGCAGGGCCGCATCGCGGGCCATCTGCACGGCGCAGGCCGCGGAAGGCTCGCAAGTCAAAGGTGGCGGTGCGTCGGCTTCCGCCTGCGACGCCGTGGCCAGCAGCAGCCAGAAAACCAGACGCTTCACGGAGCCAGCCTGGACCGCGAACGGACACAGGGCGAGCAGCCAGAACCTGCGCATCGACTTCCCCCACGTGGCGAAGGCGCATGGTAGCGCTGGCGACCGGGGCCGCAAACGTGTTTGATGCGCCACCGGGATGCGCGCCGCGCGGCGCCGAGGAGCCCCATGGTCGTGCTCAAGCAGATTTGCCTCGCACTCACGATGTCGTTGGCCGCGGCAGCGCCGGCCGCGGCCGAGGAGCCCGTCAAGCAGTTAGAAGCGCGCGTGCGCGAGCGTGCCGCGCAGCTCACCATCCCCGGCATCGCGTATGCCGTCGTTCGAAATGGCAAGGTCGTGAACACCGGTGCCATCAACACCGGCAACGGACCCGCGATCTCGACGAATACCGAGCTGCGCTTCGCCTCGGTGACCAAGGTGTTCACCGCGGTGCTGCTGATGCGTGAGGTCGAGCGCCGCAGACTCTCGCTCGACGACAGCGTCTCGACCTGGTTACCGGAATTCGATGATCGCCCGCAGATCACCGTGCGACATCTGGCCGCGCATGTGTCGGAAGGTATTCCCGGCGCCGAATTCGTCTACGGCACGAACCGCTACGCACGGCTCGGCGACGTCCTGGCCCGGGTTCACGGCAGCACCTTCGAGCACGCGCTGAAGAACGAAGTCATCGAGGAAGCCGGGCTCACCTGGCACGTCAGTCCGGAGCTCGGCGCACACGCCGGGCTGGTTTCCACGGTGAACGAGGTCGCGCGATTCGTCGTGGCGCTGCAGAAGGACCGCCTGGTCACTTCGAATTCTTTCGATGCCATGACGACTCCGTTCGTCTCGACCACCGGCGTGACCCAGCCCGTGGGCGTGGGCTTCTTCTCGCAGGTCATCGGTGGCGAGCGCGTGGCCTGGAGTTTCGGCCAGGACGACCCGGATTACAGCAGCGCACTGCTGCTGATGATCCCGAAACGCAAGCTGGCGCTGGTGATGCTGGCGAATACCGACGAGCTCTCCAATCCATTCCGCCTGCTCATGGGAAATGTGCGCACCTCGCCCTTCGCCATCGCCTTTCTCGACGCCTTCGCGCCCGACCTGGCGCGCGATGTCAGCCCGCGTGATCGCGACATCAGCGACATGCTGGCGCTGGCGGAAACGGGCGATGCAGCTGCCTTGTCGAGCCGCATGAAGGCGCTGGTGGCGCGCGGGACCGCGGCCTATCCGAACGATTTCGCGCTGCAGTTCCTCGCGGGCCTGGCGCCGACGCAGATGCCACAGAAGTTTTGCGAATCCGTCGACGCGACCGTGGTCTCGGCGCATCCCGGCAATCGCTGGGCACTGCTCATGTCGGGCGGCATCCAGGTACAGCTGGGAAATTCGGCATTGGCCCTCGAACGTTACGAGGCGCTGCTCGCGCTGCGGAACCAGCAACAGGACGGACTCGCGCGACTGTTTCGCGCGTGGGCGTATTCGGGCATGGCGATGGCGGTGCGCGGATCCGACACTGCACGCGCACGCCGCTACGTGGAGGAAGGCCTCGCCACCGGCGTCACCGGCGGGACGCGGGATGGCTTGCTGCAGCTCAAACAACAGCTCGCCGGTCCCGGCGCCCAGTAACGCGCCCCGGCGATCGGCTTGGCGAATCAGTGGCGGTCTGTCAGCGCGGGAATTTCCCCGCGGGCGCGCGCGGCGCGGCCGTACACCAGCTCGAACAGCGGCGAGGCCATGAGCGTGGTGACGATGGCCATCAGCACCAGCATGGAGAACAGCGCCGGGCCGATGATGCCGGCCTGCAACCCGATGTTGACGATGATGAGTTCCGTCAGGCCGCGGGCGTTCATGAGCGCGCCCAGGGCCATGGCGTTTCCGTTGGGCTGGCCTGCGGCCAGCGCCGCCACCCAGCAGGCGATGAACTTGGCGAAGATGGACGCCGCGTGGATCAGCACGGTGATCATCAGCAGCTGCGGCGTGTTGACCATGGTGAGCTGCGTGTTGAGGCCCGAGTACGTGAAGAACACCGGCAGCAGGAACACCAGCGTGAACGGTTCGAGCAGCTGGCGCACGCGCTGCGCGTACACGCCGCGCGGCATGGCGGTGCCGATCAGGAAGGCGCCGAACACGGCGTGCAGGCCGATGGTGTCGGATAGATAGGCCGAGAGCATGCACAGGATCAGCGAGATGGCCAGCACCGTCGGGCTCAGCGGCTGACCGGCCTCGTGCTGGCGCGCGGCGAGCCGGCCCAGCGGCGCGAACAGCTTTGGCCCGAGGAAGATGAGCACGGCCGCAAGTGCCATGCCGCCGCCGATCGCCAGCCAGGCGATGCCCGCGCCGGCGCCGAGGCCGGCGAGAACCACGGCGACCACGCACCAGGCGACCGCGTCGCCGATGGCCGCGGCGGACAGCGCCTGCGTCGCGATGATGGTGCCCTCGAGATTGCGGTCGTGAATGATGCGCGCGAGCACGGGGAAGGCGGTGATCGCGATGGCCGCGCCGAGGAACATCGTGGCGTTGAAACGCGAGACACCGGAGCTGAAGAGGCCGGGCACCTGCATCAGCAGCGGCGTCGCGACGATGGCGACCAGGAACGGCACCACGATCCCGGACACCGAAACCGCCACCGCGCTCGGCGCGTGCGCCTTGAAGTCATCGCTGCGGAAGTCGAGCCCGACCAGGAACATGTAGATGGCAATGCCGGTCTGCGCCACGACGTACAGGAGTTGCTTCGACTCGGGCGGGAACAGGAAGTGCTGCAGCTCGGGCGCGAGCGTGCCTAACAAGGAGGGCCCGAGAATCACGCCCGCGATCATCTCGCCGATGACCTGCGGCTGGCGCAGGAAACGATGCACCAGCCAGCCGCACAGGCGGCAGGCCGCGAGGATCACGAACATCTGGAGGAAGAAGATCATCGGTAATAAGGCCGAAGACGGTGCCGGGATCAAAATCCGGCATTATTTGGAATGGAGGTGTACGCCGAATAATGCCGGATTTTGATCCCGGCACCGTCTTCGGCCTTATTACCGCCTACCCCGCCTGGACACTCTGCAGGAATTCCTCGTGCGTGGGCAGGTGCGCGACCATGCCGGCGATCGCGGCGCGCGCGGTCTTCAGTGAATCGGTGATGTGCGCGTAGTCGAGATTCTCCACGCGCGGGTGCCAGACCGATGGCTGTATCCCCATGCCTTCGAAAACCGACTGCCAGCTCGACGCACGGAACAGTTCGTCCACGCCCTCGCGCATGGCGCCGTGGCCGCGGAACAGTTCGATGCGTTCGCGCAGTGAATCCGGCAGCGGGATCTTGCGGCACCACTGCCAGAACGGCGTGTCGTCGCGCGCCGTGGCGGCGTAGTGCAGCACGATGAAGTCGCGCACTTCCTCGAAGTCACCGGCCATGCGCCGGTTGTACTCGCGGATCAGCGCCGCATCGCAGTCGCGGTCCGGGAAGTAGCGCAGGAAGAAGTCCATGCCGCGCGCGATCAGGTGGATGGACGTGGCCTCGAGCGGCTCGATGAACCCGGACGCGAGACCCAGCGACAGGCAGTTGTTCTTCCAGAACTGGCGGCGATGGCCCGTGGTGTACGGGATCACGCGCGGCTCTTCGATGCAGGACGAGTCCAGCGAGCGCAGCAGCGTGGCCTTGGCGGCCGCGTCGCTCACGAAGCGGCTCGAATAGACGTAGCCCTGGCCCACGCGCTGCTGCAGCGGAATCCGCCAGCTCCAGCCGGCCGGCTGCGCGGTGGCGCGCGTGTACGGGAACAGCGGCCCCTTGTTTTCGGTCTTGCACGCGATCGCGCGATCGCAGGGTAGATAGTTGGACCAGTCGATGTTCTCGACGCCCAGCGTCTTGCCGATCAGCAGCGCGCGGAAGCCGGTGCAGTCGATGAAGAAGTCGGCGGCAATCCGCGCGCCGGCGGCGAGTGTGACGCTGTCGATGAAGCCGTCCTCGCGCTGCGAAACTTCCACCACTCGCCCTTCGGTGCGGCGCACGCCGCGCGCCTCCGCGTACTTGCGCAGGAACTTGGTGACCAGCAACGCGTCCACGTGCAGCGCGTAGTTGGCCCCGCCGATCGGCGTGTTGCGCGCCTTGGCCGGGTGGAAGAAGCGGCCCTGCTCCGCCATGACGTTGCACGGCGAGAAATCCGCCAGCGAATTCGCGTCACCGTGCGCGCGCGCCTTGAGCCAGCACTGGTAGAAATCCTGGTTGCCGATCGGCTTGCCGATGACGCCGAAGGGGTGGAAGTAGGAATCACCGCGCTCGTGCCAGCCGACGAACTTGATGCCGAGCTTGTAGGTGGCGTCCGTGGCCTGGATGAATTCGGTTTCGTCTATGCCGAGCCGCTGGATCAGCGAGACGAACGGCGGCACGGTGGACTCGCCCACGCCGATGGTGCCGAGCTCTTCGGACTCCACCAGCTCGATCTCGCACACCTCGCGCTTGAGGTGCTGGCTGAGCATCGCCGCGGCCAGCCACCCCGAGGTGCCGCCGCCGACAATCACGATTTTCGAAAGGGGCTTCACTACCAGCCTTTTCTACCAGTTACGGTTTTCCACCATGCGCCCAGGGGCCTCCTGGGAGTGGGCCGTATTGTAATTCCAGTAGGCCGAACTGCTGGCCTGAATCGCCCGCCGCAGCAGGTCGATGGCCTTATGTCGCGGGAAACTCACGCGCCAGGCCAGCACCAGGCTGCGTTTCGGCGCCGGGTCCGCGAACGGCCGCGTGGTCAGCAGATTAGGGGCATAAAGCGGCGCCTCCGCGGCCGTCTGCGGAAGGATGGTCACGCCGAGCTTCGAGGCCACCATGTGCCGCAGCGTCTCCAGCGTCGCACCCTGCGTGAAGGTGCGGATGCCCGCGCCGGACTCGGCCTTCGGGTCCAGCTGCGGGAACGCCGCGAGGATCTGCTCGCGCAGCGAATCTCCCTCGCCCAGCAGCAGCAACTCGCCGGGTGTGAGATCGCCGGGCGCGATGCGAACCTTGTTAGCCAGGCGGTGATCGCCCGGCATCAGCACCACGAACGGCTCGTCGAACAGCGGCTGCACGGCGACGTCGGCCTCCGCGAACGGCGCCGTCACCAGGATGGCGTCGAGGTCGCCATTGCGCAGCTTGCTCGCGAGGTCCGCGACCGGGCCTTCTTCCACGTACAGCGAGAGCTTGTTAGTCGTCTCCTGCAACAGCGGGATGAACTGCGGAAGCAGGTACGGGCCGATGGTCGGCAGCGTGCCGAGCGCGATCGGGCCCTCGATCTGGTCCCTGCCGGCCTCCGCCACGTCCTTGATGGCTGCCGCCTGCTCCAGCACCTTGGCCGCCATGGCGACGATCTTCTCGCCCAGCGGGGTCGGCAGGATCTTCTGCTTGCCGCGTTCGAACAGCACGCCCAGTTCTTCCTCGAGCTTCTTGACCGCGATGGACAAGGTCGGCTGCGACACGTGGCAGCGCTCGGCCGCGCGGCCGAAGTGCTGCTCCTGTGCCAGCGCAACGATGTAGCGGAGCTCGGTGAGGGTCATGGGCGCGATGTTTGCGCGATCCGGCCCTCACGTCCAGCGCGCGCGCCGGGCACGCAAAATCCAGCTGATTCAGCGGTCCGCGGGCGCGGGAACGATCGGCGCTTCGGCGCCCAACGCCTGCAACCTGCTTTCGAGCTTCTGGATGCGGTTCCGCATCTGAATGTAGAACACCGCCAGCAACAGGATGGCGACGGTGCTCTCTGAAATGCCGGTGAGATCGACCAGCCACTTCAAGCCGCCCAGTGCGGCGACAAAGGCGCACGCGACCAGCACCAGGAACCCCTTGTCGACGAGGATCCCCGCCCAGCCCTTCTTGTTGTCCATACTCGACCTCCCTCTAACCCCGCCGAGCCTACCTCATCGTTTCGACCTGGACTCGCGCAAATACTTTTCACTAACCACTCTTTTCAACTTTCCCGCGCCCATCCAGAATAGCCGCAGCAGGGGGATTTCATGGACTCGATCAAACTTCTCGCCGCTTCTCTGGCTTGTGTTCTTGCCGCGCAGGCCAGCGCGGCCCCGCCACCGGTCGAAGCCTACGGGCGCCTGCCCGCGATCGGCGACGCGGCGCTGTCGCCCAACGGCAAACGACTCGCGCTCGAAGTCAGCGGCGAATACAAGGCCGCCGAGCCCGACCGCGACCTCACCGCGGTTCGCATCCTGAACATCGACGCCGGCGCCATCGAGCACACGCTCGCGCCGCCGCCGAAGCACAAGCTGCGCAGCGTCGGCTGGGCCGACGACAAGCGGCCTTACTACTACATCAGCACGACGGTGGACCAGGCCGACGCCTATCCGAGCTCGGTGCCGCTGATGTTCCGCGGCGGGCGCATCGAGTACTGGCGCACCAGCGTGTTCTCGCTCGACACGAAGGCGGTCACGATCCTGATGGACGGCAAGGAGTTCCGCAGGAACGCCGGGCTCGTCAACATCATGGCGCCGATCGAGGGTGATCCCGGATTCGGACGCATGATCGCCTGGGGCGGCCTGTCGGAGGCGAACGCGGCGCCGCGTCTCGCGGTATTCAAGGTGAATCTCGACAACGGCAGCTCGACGCCGGTGATCTCGGGTAACACGCTGACGCGCGGGTACATGCTGGACGAACGGGGCGAAGTCGTGGCCCGCGTCGAAGTCAACGAGCGCACCAACCGTTGGCAGCTCTTCACCACTGAAGGCGGCAAGGAAACCATGATCCTCGAGGACGTCTCGGAGATGGGTCAGCCGCTGCGGCTCTACGGCCTGCTGCAGGACGGGCGCATCGCCGCCGTCGATCAGAACGAGGAAGGCGACCGCGACCTGCTGTTGGCCATCGACCGCAAGACGGGTGCGAAGGAGCCACTGCACAAGACCGGCGGCAGCGATGTGGGCCCGATCGGCGATCCCTGGGTCCACCGCGTGGTCGGCGTGAACTGGATCGAAGACCTGCCCAAGCAGGCCTTCTTCGACGCGCAACTCCAGTCTATCTACACGGCGGTCCAGGACAACTTCAAGGACGGCTATGCCACGCTCAGTTCCTGGTCGCGCGACCGCTCGCGTGTGCTGGTGTTCGCCGAGCGGTCCAACGATGCGGGCGCCTGGTACGTGTACGACACCGCGACGAAGAAGCTGCGCTCGGTGGGCAAGCGTTATCCGGCGCTGACCACGCCGGAGAGTCTCGGCGATCGTCAGTCGATCCGCTTCAAGGCGCGCGATGGCACCTCGGTGCCCGCGTATCTCACGCTGCCCGCGGGCGTCGAACCGAAAAAGCTGCCGATGGTGCTGCTGGTGCACGGCGGCCCCCATGCGCGCGACACCTTCCAGTTCGACTGGTGGGCGAGTTTCCTCGCGTCGCGCGGCTACGCGGTATTGCAGGTCAATTTCCGCGGCTCGACCGGTTATGGCTACGAGTGGTTCGACGCGGGTCGCGGCAAATGGGGCGACGGCGTGATCCAGACCGACGTCGAAGACGGCGCGGATGCGCTGGTGAAGAACGGCACGGTGGACGCCGCGCGCATCTGCATCGTCGGCGCATCGTACGGCGGTTATGCGGCGCTGGCCGGCGCGACGATCACGCCGAATCGGTACACCTGCGCGGCGAGTGTCGCGGGTGTCAGCGATCCCGAGCGCATGCGCAACGAGACCCTGAACAGCGACAAGGGCAAGAAGGCCGCGATCGCGGAGTGGTGGCGCACCTCGATGGGCGACCTCAAGCATCTGCGCACGGTGTCGCCCCTCGAAAACGCCGACAAGGTGCGCATCCCCATCCTGCTGGTGCATGGCGCGGACGATTCGGTGGTGCCCATCGTTCAATCACGTGCCATGAACGGCAAGCTCAAGCGCGCCGGCAAGGATGTGCGCTACGTGGAGATGCCGGGCGACGACCACTGGCTGTCGACCGCCGCGACGCGCACGCAGATGCTGAGCGAAGTGGAAACCTTCCTGGCGCAGCACCTGGGTGGCAAGGCCGCACCGGCGCAGGCCGCGGCAGGCAGCGCCAAGGCCAATTAAGGCAGCGGCGTGATTCCCTCGCTGTGCACGATCCACTGTCCGTTCGGCGGGAATCCCGGGTTGAGCTCGACCACGCTCTGCCCGCCCGCGACCATCAGGCCCACGGCTAACAACAACGAGCCGTTCGAAGGGAAGTAGGTCTCCGCGGCGCGGCGATAACCCGGTCCGTCCTCGGAGCCCGCGGCGTGCGGCGCTTCATCGGTGACGATGTGCACGCGCGGCGTCATGCCCGACACGCCGAACTGGAAGTTCTTCGCGTCGGTCAGCAGGAAGTTCACCGCCATCTCGGGTTCGTCGAGCCGGGTCGCGGTCATCGCGAGCATCGGCCAGTCCCAGCCCCAGGTCTGGCGCAGGTCCCAGTCACTGACCACCGCCTTGAGCGTGCGGCGCATGGTCTCGCGATCCGCACCCCAGCCGGGAAGCAGTCCCAGCGCGGCGACGAACGAGGGATGGTCGCGATTCGGGCATTCGGTCGCGGTCTTTCCCTTGGAACACTGCGGCGAACGCGCCCGCTCCCACAGGTCCTGCTGCGACTCGGCGGCGAGGTAGACGCCATCCTTCTCGGGTAGTTTGGCGAGACGGAACAACACGTCGTCCCACTTCGGATCCTTGGGCAGGCCCAGGCGCGTGCGCCACATCTGCGCGGTGGCGATGCCGAAGCGGAAATACTCGAGCTCGAAGGTCGGGTTGAAAGTGGTCAGCGGATCGAAGTTCTCCTGCGCCGGGATCATCGGTGGACCCAGGATGTAGCGCTGCGCCTTCCTGTCCCAGAACGGCCAGGTAGCGAGCATCTCGCCGGTCTGGAACACCAGGTCCTTGTACCGCTCGAGAACGTTGCGGTCCTTGCCCCGCGCCAGCCACAACGTCTCGGCCAGGTAGATAGGATGCGGCTGCTGCCACATGATGAACGGGTTGACGGTGCTCGGGCTCTCGCGCCCTTCCGGCCCGACCATCTTGGGCCACCACGCGCCCTTCACTCCATTGGCCTTGGCGCGCGCCTTGGCCTCTTCGAGATGTTCCAGGTACCAGGGCATGCTGCGCTCGAGCAGCTCGGGCCGGCCCCAGATGGCGAAATGCGCCGCATGCCAGGGATGCATCTCCAGGTGGAACTTGCCATTCCAGCTGTTGGAGAACAGGCCCTCCTCCTGCGGCGGCACGCGGCCCGCGGAGTTCACCGCGGTCAGGTACTGCGACAGGATGATGCGGCGCTGCAGCTCGTCCGCCTTCGGATGTCGACTGCCGGTGAGGTCGACGAAGCCGCCGTTCATCCAGTAGTTCTGCCACCAGCTCGTGACTTCGGGAATGAGCTTGTCGAGACGCGGCGGCCGCTCGGTGATCGGCTCCTCCGAGAACAGCACCATCATCAGGACTTCGTCCGTGTCGGGCGCGAACATGCGGTATTCGTGCCGGCCATGCTTGGTCATGCGCAGGTTCTTGTCGGCCTGCACGCGCACGAAATACTGCGTGGCATCGATGTTGCGCCGGACCACGAAGCCGCCGGGACACTCGGCGATCTGCTCGGTGGCATGCGTGTCGGGGTGATCCCAGTCCGAGGGATCCGGGTTCAGCTTGTGCGACACGCCTGCGAACTTGAGGTCGAAGCCGAGATTGCCGGTGGCAAGCAGTGGCGACTTCACCTTCACGATGAGGATGTCGCGATACGGATAGGCCGAGGTCTCGACTTCGACGGGCTTGCCGAGCCAGGTGAAACTGCTGGTGAGTCTTCCGCTCCACAGGTCGAGCGTCTGCTTCGTCGACGAGAGGTCGGCGAACGCGGCGCGCTTGCCGGATGCATCCACGAGATGCAGCCCGAGCCGGCCCAGCGACATGCGATGCGGGTTTTCGCGCAGCCACTGGATGTTCGCGGCCTTGGCTTCGTCCCAGTTGGAGAGCGCCGGGTACTTCACCGTCTTGCGGCCCGGAACCTTGATTGGCTTGAGCGCGCTCTCGAGCGTGAAGTTCTCCGGATTCGGAAAGCTGTGCCACGACCACTGCGACTCGATCAGCAACGGCGCAAGCGCGGAGTACTGCTCGGGAAAGGTCTGCAGCCCGGTGATGTCGGCGGTGAATGCGAAGCTGCCGTTGCCCACCATGAAGGGCGCGGACTTGTCGACCGCGGTGATGGTCGGACTGTGGCGCGTCACCAGCGCCTGGCGATCGATGGGTTTGCGTTGCGCGAAGGCGGGCGAAACCACGACCAGCGCGAGCATCATCCACAGCGTTTTTCGGTTCGACATCGAGGGCGAGTATGCCGCAAGTGAAATACCGCGTGCGCGGGGATGACTGCGGATGATTGAATTTGATGTATCTTTGCGGCCGGCCTGAAGTCTTCGAAGCACGGGGGTTTTATGAGTTTGACGTTCGACCGGCGAAGCATCCTTCACGCGGGAGTCGCGGCCGTGGGGCTCTCGACCATCGCGCAGGCCGCGGCGGGACGCCGCAAGTACGTGAACGTCGGCGTGGGCTCGCGTTCGCGCATGTATCTCACCGCCATCACCAAGACCTTCGCGAAGGACAACGAGCTGGTCGGCATCTGCGACACCAACCCGGGCCGGCTCAACACGGCACTCAACTTCATCAAGCCGAATCTTTCATCGGGGGGTGTGAAGGCGCCGAAGAAGTACCTGGCGGCCGACTTCGACAGGATGCTGAAGGAGACGAAACCCGACTGCGTCATCGTCACCTGCCCCGACGCCTTCCACGACGACTACATCGTGCGCGCGCTCGATGCCGGCTGCGACTGCATCACCGAGAAGCCGCTGACTACCACGGCCGAGAAGGCGCAGCGCATCCTGGATGCGTGCAAGCGCAACAACAGGCACGTGCGCGTGTTGTTCAACTACCGCTATTCGCCGCCGCGCACGCAGATCAAGGATCTGCTGATGGGCGGCGCGATCGGCGATGTCATGTCGGTGGACTTCCACTGGCTGTTGAACACGCTGCACGGCGCGGATTATTTCCGCCGCTGGCACAGCAACAAGGACATCTCCGGCGGCCTGATGATCCACAAGGCCACGCACCACTTCGACCTGGTGAACTGGTGGCTGGGCTCCGAGCCCGAACAGGTGCAGGCGTACGGCAAGCGCGAGTACTACACGCCGAAGATGGCGCAGCGCATGGGCCTGCAGAGCTACCACGAACGCTGCCGCACCTGCCCCGAGAAGGACAAATGCACGTTCTATCTCGACATCGGCTCGGACAAGAACTTCAAGGAGCTGTACCTCGACAACGAGCAGCACGACGGCTATTTCCGCGACCGCTGCGTGTTCCGCCCGGACATCAGCATCGAGGACACGATGAACGTCATCGTGAAGTACAAGACCGGCGCGACGCTGTCGTATTCGCTGAACGCCTTCAACGCCTGGGAGGGCTACATGATCGCGTTCAACGGCACCCGGGGCCGGATCGAGCACCAGATCATCGAGGGCGGCGCGACCTCGGCCGGCGCCACTAACTACCAGGACGACAGGGACGCGGTCACGACGCGCCTGGTCCCGCTGCGCGGCAGGCCGCAGGTGATCGAGCCCTGGACCGGCGAAGGCGGCCATGGCGGCGGCGACAACGTGATGCTGGCCGAGGTGTTCGGCTCGGCGGACCCCGACAAGTACAAGCGCGCCGCCGACGAACGCAGCGGCCTGTATTCCTGCCTCATCGGCGCTTCCGCCAACCGCAGCTTCGTGACCGGCGGCACGGTGAAGATCTCCGATCTCGTGACCGGCCTGTCACCCCCCGCCATCACGCCCATGCCGACCCGCGACGATCCCGTCCCCATGCCCTCGAGCGTAAGGATGCAGGGATAATGGGGACATTCCTCGTTTCCTAGCAAACGGGGACAGTCCTCCTTTCCGGTTTGGAGAGCCGCCGTGCCACTCGATACGTTCCTGCTGTTTCTCGCGACCTGGACGCTGGTCGCGGTGTCGCCCGGACCCGCGGTGATGTTCGTGATGTCGCAGACGGCGCGCCACGGCATGCGCGGCGGCGTGGCCGGCACGCTGGGCATCGTGTCCGGCCACCTGTTCACGTTCAGCGCGGTTGCGCTGGGCCTCGCGGCGGTGCTGGCGAAGTACAGCGAAGCGGTGACGGCAATCCGCATCGTGGGCGCGCTTTACCTCATGTATCTCGGCGTGAAGATGTTGTGGTCGCGGCCGCGAGCGATGTCGACGGAGGCCAGCGCTGACTCGGCGCCGCCCGCGCGACACGGCATCGTGTTGCAGGGCCTCGCCGTGCAGCTCACCAACCCCAAGAACCTCTTGTTCGTGCTCGCATTGCTGCCGCAGTTCATCCGCCCCGGTTATCCGCTGCTGCTGCAGCTCGGCATCATGCTGGTGGTGACCATCCTCATCGACGGCGCGGTGCTGCTCGCCTACGCCAATCTCGCCGCGCACGGCGCGCGGGCACTGAAGGGTTCACGCGTGATCGCCTGGCTGGAGCGCCTGTTCGGCGCCGCGCTCATCTTCTTCGGCATCAAGCTGATGCTGTCGCGGCAGTAAATGGGGACATTCCTCATTTCCAGACTGTCCCCGTTTGCTAGGAATCGAGGAATGTCCCCATTTCCATGAATGCGCGTAGTTTGGCCGCGT
>Ga0315910_10000288_pt1 | contig 53944 bp, 97 predicted proteins | sample EdamamesoilMG_FD_204470 | JGI IMG/M metagenome (GOLD analysis project Ga0315910, IMG submission 204470) | Garden soil microbial communities collected in Santa Monica, California, United States - Edamame soil | ecosystem: Environmental > Terrestrial > Soil > Garden | place: USA: California... | reverse complement strand
AGCTCGCGCGAATTCTCCCGATTCTGGAGGGTTCACATGGCCGGTAAAGGGCGACCACCGAGACCGCTGGAGGTCTTGCGGCTGCAGGGTTCGCATCACACGTCCGAGCGGAAGGGCGAGGTTGCAATCGTGCCTGGCGATCCGGTCAAGCCTGCCAATCTCGGCGAGTACGGCTCCGCGTTGTGGGACCGGCAGGTGGACCGGCTACGGAATCAGGGGATCCTGTCGCCGGCATGGCAGGAGAGTCTTGCGGCGCTGTGTGAGCGATGGCAGCGGTACCAGACGCTGGTCACAGAGTGCCGGTTGCGGGACATCGACGACCCGCTGTGGAAGCAGTGCAAGGAAGCGTTCGACGACTTCATGAAGGTGGCTCGGGAGTTCGGCCTGACGCCGGCAAGCAAGACCTCGGTGCGGACAGAGCCAGGCCTGCCGAAGAACCGGAAGGGGTACATCAAGCGAGCATGACCGTCGAAGAAGCCTGCCGAACTCTGATTCCCGGCTATGACCCGTGGCGCGACGCCGACGGGTGGGAGTTCGACGCTGCGCGGGCAGAGGATGCCGTCGGGTTCTTCCGCGACATGCTGACGTTCCCGGACGGCGAGCGCGCTGGGCAACCGTTCGAGTTGCAGCCGTGGCAGCAGGCGATCGTCGGGAACCTCTACGGCTGGGAGACGGCGGCCGGGCGGCGGCGATACCGGGAGGCGTTCATCTATTTGCCGCGAAAAAACGGCAAGACCAGTTGTGCTGCGGGGCTGCTGTTGCTGGAGATGTTCATGCGGCCGACACCGGGCGGGCAATACTTCTCTGCGGCTTCGACTCGGGAGCAGGCGGCGCTCATCTTCAAGGACGCCTGCCGGATGATTAAGGCGAACGAGGAGATGGCCGAACTGACGCGGATTGTTCCGTCGTCGAAGGTCATCGAGCGAGTGGACGACATGGGCGGGTTCTACCGCAGCACGTCGTCTGATGCCGGCGCTCAGCATGGTTCGCGGCCGTGTTTTGCCATCATCGACGAGCTGCACGCGCACCGGAACGCGAACCTCGTGGAAGCGCTGACGACTGGTACAGCGGTGAAGGGTCTGCAGCCGCTGATCGTCTACATCACGACGGCCGATTACATCCGGGAAAGCGTCTGCAACACGAAGTACAAGTACGCGCATCAGGTGCGGGACGGCGGCGCATGCGATGCCGGATTCCTGCCTGTGATTTACGAGGCTCCGAAGGACGCCGACTGGACTGACCCGGAGACGTGGAAGGCGGCGAACCCGAACTACGGGATCTCCGTTGACGAGAACTATCTGGCGCGGGAGTGCGAGAAGGCGAAGGTCAACCCGACTGAGGAGATCGGATTCAAGCGGCTGCACCTGTGCATGCAGACGGCGCACGCGAACCGGCTGATTCCGATGCCGCTCTGGGATGCCTGCCATGAGGCGTACGACCCGGATGACCTGTTGGGGCAAGAATGCTTCGGCGGGCTGGACTTGGCGACGGAGAAGGACTTTTCAGCGTTCGTGCTGTTCTTCCCTGAGTCCAAGCGGACGTTGGCGTGGTTCTGGTGCCCGATTGAGAACGTGGCGAAGCGGCAGGCGCAGGACGGCATTGCCTACCAGACGTGGCTCGACGGCGGGTTCATCGAGCCGACGGACGGGGACTTCATTTCGCAGCGGGCGATTGGAGAAAAGCTCGAATCCCTGGCGGCGATGTACGACATCCGAACCATCGCGTTCGACCGGGCGCAGGCGTCGGGGCTGTACGAGCGTCTGTCGAACTATGGGCTGACGATGCTGAAGCATTCGCAGCAGGCGTTCGCGATGGCGTCACCGACCAAGAAGCTGCAGGCGATGGTGGGAAATCAGGACATCAAGCACAACGGGCACCCGGTGCTCAACTGGAACGTGCAGAACGCGGTTGGTGTGACGGATGCGTTCATGCGGACGCGGCCGGCGCGGGAGAGGTCTCTGGAGAAGATTGACGGTGTGGTGGCGTTGATTATGGCGGTGAGCGCGTCGGATGTTTCGGAGCCATCCGCATCCGTCTACGACCGAGAGAATCGCGGTTTTCTGGAGATTGGCTGATGAAGCGGCTCAGTGAGATGTTCGACGCCGAGGATTGCCTGTATGCGGCCGGTGCGGTGTCCGTGTCGGCGGGGTGTGCGTGGATTTATCCGCCGGCGGGATTGCTGTCGCTTGGTGCGTTTGCGGCTCTGATCCCGCTGGTGAGTCTGTTTCGTAAACCGAAGGGGCCGCAATCGTGAAGTTCTTTGCGCCGACGGCGAATTGGGACATGAAGTCTGAGTCGAGCTGGTGGCCGATGCTGGGCACGGCTCCGACGTCGGCGGGCGTGCGCGTGTCGCAGGAGACGGCGCTGACCTACTCGGCAGCGATGGCGGCGACTCGGGTCATCACAGAAGGACTGGCGAGCCTGCCGTTAATGCTGCTGGAGCAGGTGGACGACAGGACAACGCGGAAAGCGACCGATCACCCGCTCTATCCGGTTGTGCACGACATCCCGAATCCTGAGCAGGACATCGTTTCGTGGCTCGATACGCAGTCGGACCGGCAGGTGAACTGGGGGAACGGTTACGCGGAGATTCAGCGCGACACCTCGGGGTCGATCGTTGCACTGTGGCCGATTCACACGAGCCGGATTCCGGTGTGCAACATCGAGCGGAACCCGGTGAATCCGTCGCAATGGCGGCATATCCAGGTCGGACAGCCGGGCGAGATCGTCTACTACGCGAAGAACGACGACGGGACTGAGTCGGCGATCCCGGCCAGCGACATGCTCAACGTGACGGGAGTGCTGTCGCGCAACGGGATCACTGGCGTTCCGATCCCCGTAGCGGGCGCTGAGTCGTTGGGAATCGCGATTGCGACCGATCGGCATGCAGGAGCGTTCTTCCGCAATGGAGCGGTGTCGAATCTGGCGCTGAAGCACCCGAAGACTGTCGGAAAAGAGGCAGCGGAACGGCTGCGGGACCAGTGGCAGCGGGTCTACGGCGGCGCACACAACCACTACAAGACGCTGATCCTCGAAGACGGCATGGAACCGGTGGACCTGACGTTCGCGCCGGAGGCGGCGCAGTTGCTGGAGGCGCGGCAGTTCAGCGTCAACGAGATCGCGCGGCTCTACAAAGTCCCGCCGCACATGATCGGCGACCTGAGCCGGGCGACGTGGGCGAACATCGAGTCTGAGGCGATTTCGTTCGTCGTGCACACGATGCTGCCGTGGATCGTCCGATGGGAGAAGGCGATGTACCGCCAGCTCCTGACGGAAGAGGAGCGGAAGCGATATCGGTTCAAATTCAACGTCATGGGGCTGTTGCGGGGCGATTCTGCGGCGCGCGGCGTGTTCTATCAGGTGCTGTTCAACATGGGCGCCGCATCGCCGAACGACATCCGCGCTATGGAGGACATGAACCCGATCCCGGGCGGCGACCAATACTTCGTGCCGGCGAACAACCTCATGCCGCTGGACAAGATCGGCGAGATGGCGCAGGCGCAGATCGACAAGTTGACCGCTCCACCGCCGACTCCGCAGCAAAACAGTGCTCCAGACGAGAAAACAGCCGCTGCACTGGTGGAAATCCGCAATCAGCAGCGGGAGTTCATGGACAAGGTGCTGTTGCGCGACGCGACGGCAGAGGCGCGCGAGACGGCGCGGGCGGAGTTCGATCGACAGCAGCGCGAGAAGGACGTTGCGACTTACGGGCATGCGCTGGAGGAGATACTTCAGCGACACCGCGCAGATGCTGAAAACGCCCGTGATACAGCGGAAATCGAGCGTTTGGCGGCTGAAAGGGCGATTTTCGAGGCGGAACAGGCGAAAGCGGACGCTGCAGTTGCAGCCGAGCGAGAAGTCACGCGGCGCGTGTTTGCGAAGGCGCTGAAGCGCGAGATCGACAAACTCTCTGACTGGGAATGGAAGTGGCTCGACAAGGCGACCGAGAAGCCTGCCGAATGGGTGCAGTCGCGAGCCGAGTTCTACGCCCGGTTTAACCGCTATTTCGTCACCAATCTGGGCGAATATCAGCCTGAATCCGAGGCGTGTGGCATCATTCTGGACCTGGAATGGGCCTCGCAGCGGTATTCAGGCGATTCCGTGCGTGATCTGAAGTCATTGGACGGTCATGCGGCGGACAACTACCACGACAAGTTGCGCGAGTTCGTGCACATCTACCGCAAGAGCCAGTGGACCGAGCGTTCGACGAATCTGGCGAACGACATGGTTGAGCGCGGCGTGCGGCTGTTCGAGGAACGTCAACAGCAGAAAGGAACGTGATGCCACAGCTCATTGAGGTTCTCCTGTCCGCGAAGGCTCAGGAGTCGGCCAGTTCGTCATCGTTCCGCGTCGGCGTGCGGAATGCGAAGGGCGATGATCCTGCCGAGATCGTTCTGTACGGCGAAGTCGGAAACCCGTACGAGGCGATGGACGCGCGGAGCGTGGGCCAGTTCCTGCGCGAGAACAAGGGGCGAGCCGTCAACGTGCGGATCAACTCGCCTGGCGGGCTGGCGTACGACGGAATCACGATCCACAACGCCCTGTTGGCTCACGATGGGGCGATTACGACCATCATCGAGGGCATGGCAGGATCTGCAGCGTCGATTATCGCAATGGCCGGGGCACCGGTGCAGATGTACGAGAACGCGAACCTGTTCATCCACCGCGCCAGTCTCATTGCGGTGGGGAACGTGGACATCATGGAAGAGGCGCGGGACTGGCTTGGCAAGATCGATGAGGCGATTGCGAAGACCTACAAGTCGAAAACCGGCAAGTCGATGGACGCAATCAAGGCATGGATGAAGGGCAAGGTTGATGGGACGATTTTCACGGCGAAGGAAGCGCTGTCGGCGAAGTTCGTGGACGAGGTTGTGACCGGCCGAACATCGGCGAAGGCGTCGATGACTCAGCCGGTGACTGCGTTGTGGAAGGAAGCGGAGCAGCGGTTGTGCCGAAGTGAGGCAGCGCGTGCGGAGCGTATCCGTTCGCGTCGGGAGATGTTCACGCCTGCGGAGTGAGGTTTTTGTGGTGAACGGAACGTGCAAGGTTTGTAGGTGGTGGGAGAGGCATGGATCTGACACATGCCAATGGGGTTATTGCAAGAGAAACGCCCCTCATCCACCGAACCCGGATCTGGATCACGATCGTTGGGCGCGCACGGAACCGCATGAGTGGTGCGGCGAGTGGAGCCAACGGTTCGACGACAACTCGTTGGAAATCGGACTTCCAGGCGAGGCGACATGACAGCCGAAGTTAAAGAAGGCACGGTTTGAGGGAACAGCGATGGGGATGCCGGTTCCGACGCTGCCGCCAATGTCGCGAGAAGCACGCGACAGACTGCGGAGGGAATGGGAAGCCACGTACAGCGGCACCGGGTGTCGCGTGGTGATTCTGAACGACAGAAACGCACCGGTGCAGCCGTCCGGAGATTGCTTGTTCTGCGGCAGCAGTGGCGAACCAGAGAACGGTCGTTGTCGTGGTTGCGGAGCACAGCGAGCATGAAAACCGTCATCGTCACCGGCAGCGCCGGGCTTGTGGGATCGGAAGCGGTGCGGCAGTTCGCGGCGCTGGGGTATCGCGTTGTCGGGATTGACAACAACTGTCGCCGCCAATTCTTCGGGGAGGGCGGGTGCACGGACAACACCTCCGCAGTCCTTCACGGATTGTGCCCCGGATATTGGCATGTGCAAGCGGACATAAGGGAACCGGACCGTTACTCGCACATGTTCGCGGGATATGGAGACCAAATAGAGGCTGTGATTCACACGGCGGCGCAACCTTCGCATGACTGGGCGGCCACGGCCCCAACCGCAGACTTCCACGTAAACGCGACTGGCACGCTGAACATGCTGGAAATGACGCGCGCATGGTGCCCTCATGCAGCGTTCGTCCACTGCTCCACGAACAAGGTCTACGGCGACTGGCCGAACCAGTTAGCGATGCATGTCCACGAGACGCGATTTGACGTGCCATCGTTTCCACATGGCTTCGACGAGTTGACACCTATCGACCAGTGCACCCATTCCCTATTCGGCTGCTCAAAACTCGCCGCAGACGTCTACGTGCAGGAGTACGGCCGCTACTTCGGCATGAACACCGTCTGTTTCCGGGGCGGGTGCCTGACGGGACCGGGACACGCGGGCGTCGAGCAACACGGGTTCCTGTCGTACCTGTGCAAGTGCGTCGTGAACGGGACGCAGTACAAGGTCATCGGCTACGGCGGGAAGCAGGTGCGCGACAACATCCACGCCAGCGACCTCGTGCGGGCGTTCGTGGAGTACGTGAACAACCCGACGCCGGGAGCGGTCTACAACATCGGCGGCGGTCCTGAGCGGTCCTGTAGCGTGCTGGAGGCGATTGCGATGGCGGAGCGGCTGTCGGGTCGGAAGATGACTCTGGAGCACGTCGCAGAGCCGCGCATGGGCGACCACAAATGGTGGATCACGGACACGCGGAAGTTTGAGGCGGCTTATCCGAACTGGCGGCAGGAGTATTCATTGGAACAGACGGTCGCGGAGATCGTCGAAGCACAACAGCAAAGGGAGGTGGCATGACTGTTCAGGAAGTGCGCGACGGGTTGCTGGCGCTGGCACGCGATGGTGACGCGGCCTGCGGAGGCGGTCAGGCATCATTCGGCGACTTCTCAGTGGCCGAAGAGTGGCACGCTGGCGTTGTGGAATACGTTCGCGCGGCAATGGGAGATACAGCGGCCGACGACGTGGCGCTGCGGCTTCGGTTCAGTCGTGGCGATTCATTCTCCGAACGCGAGCGGAACGCGGTTGGGCACGTCAACGACTGGCTGGGCACTCAGGCGCTGGCGCTGACAGCCGACAAGATCGTTCCGGGATTCGACGGTGCGGTGCCTGTCGCCGAAGTCGTTTGTGAGGAAGTCGCACCGGAACTGGAAGTCGCGGTTGCCGTGGCGGCAGAACTGGAGATCGAAGATGGCGACACCGGGCCGCGCGATTGACGAGCGAGACCGCGAGCGGATCCTCCGGGCACTGGTGCATTCCTCCGTGCGCGACACGGCGCGGCGGTACGGGGTCTCTCCAACCACAGTTCAAAAAATCTCGACAACGGGTATTGCAAAGTGATACAGACCTGTTCTTAGATGCGTTCTGACAAATCATTCACGGCCGCCTGCGGTAGTCGATGAACCTTTGAGTTCACGCATCGCGGGGCAGAGATAGCTGAGTCCAGGTGCCACGAGCGCCGGCCAGTTATCGGCAGATTCCTAGTGAACCTGCCGGTGACTCGCCGGCGTTTGGCGTTTCTGGACCCGTCCGTCACCGGCATTCCCGGAGACGGAAATGGACAAGCAGCTCGCTGAACTCATCGCACGCATGAAGAAGATCGACGCCGACCAGGCGGAGATCGAGCGTCAGGCGAATCTCGAAAACGACGGCGCGTTCAGCGATGAACAGCGCACGCAGTACGCCAATCTCAAGGCGCTGTTCGAGGAGCTCCAGAAGCAGAAGGAGCAGTTGGAGGAAGACATCGCCATGAAGAACGCCCGCGCCGACCGCGCGGAGGCGATGACCCCGAAGGTGCAGGCCCGACGCACGCAGCCGACCGCCGGAACCCCGGCTCCCTCAGCTCGCAATGGCCTGCCAATCGAGACCGAGAACCAGGACGGCGAACCGACGATCCGGTTCAAGATCCCCCGCAACGTGCGGCGGTCCGGTGCCCTTCAGAACTTCCGCGACACGAACGGCAAGCCGCGCGATGGTCTGGACGCTGAGCACCGGGCCTATCGCTTCGGGCAGTGGGTTCTGGCGCGTGTCTCGCAAGACCTGCCGGGGCGCTACAACTTCGCCTACAGCAAGCAGTTCGTTGAGAACTACATGAACCCGGTGAACGTCGCGCACGGTGAGACCGACGTGACGACCGGCGGGCACTACCTCGTTCCCGACGAGTTCAGCCGCGACCTCATCGACCTGCGCGAGCAGTACGGCCTTGTGCGCCGGCTGTTCGGCAGCGTGGCGATGACGAGCGACATCAAGCACGAGCCGCGCAGGTCCGCTGGTCTGACGGCGTATTTCGTCAACGAAAGCGACGCTGGAACCGAGTCGAACATGACTTGGGACGACGTGCAGTTGTCGGCGAAGGACCTGATGGTGCTGGCCCGCATGACGAACCAGCTTAGCGCCGATGCCGTTATCAACATCGGTGACGCGCTGGCCGGAGAGATCGCCTATGCGTTTTCCGAGAAGGAAGACCAGTGCGGTTTCAACGGTGACGGGACCAGCACCTATGGCGGCATTCAGGGTGTTCGCAACCTGTTGACCAGCATCGACGGCGCGGGCACGGATTCGGCGGGCCTGAAGATTCAGGGCACGTCGAACACCTGGTCCGCGCAGGTGCTCGCGGACTTCCACGCGGTTGTCGGCAAGTTGCCGGTCTACGCTGACAACGGCGCGGTGTGGGTCTGTCACAAGACCTATTTCGCCGAAGTCATGCAGAAGCTGGAACTGGCGTCCGGCGGCGTGACCGCGATGGAGGTGTCCAACGGAGACCGACGGCCGCGACCGCTGTTCCTGGGCTACCCGGTCGAGTTCAGCCAGGTATTCCCGAACGCAACGGCGACGACTGGTGTGACGGCGGTGCTGGGCAACTTCGCCCTTGGCGCCCTGTTCGGCGACCGCCAGCAGACCAGCATCAGTTTCAGCGAGCACGCCACCATTGGCGGTCAGTCGGTGTTCGAGCGCAACCAGATTGCGGTGCGCGGCACCGAACGATTCGACGTCAACGTGCATGGCTGCGGTACTGCGTCTGCGGTCGGCCCGATTGTCGGCTTGGCAACAGGCACGTAATGCAAACCACGATTCGATTCCTGCGAGCGAATCCGTACCGAAAGCCCATCGGATCGACAGACGAAACGATGGGCTACGGGGTCCACGATGCACTCGTGCAGCGTGGAGTCGCGGAGTTCGTCACTGCGAGGCCACTTGTCGCGGCCGGCATCAGCGAGCCGCGTGCTGAGTCCACAGAAGCCCCGAAGCGTCGTCAGCGCCGCTCCGAAACTATCGAGGAGATTGAGTAATGATTCCCGCTTTCAGCCAAAAACTGACCGTCATGCTGGCCGCTGCGACGCAGTCAGCCGGTGCCACGCGATCGGCCACGCTCGACACGCTCGGCAGCGACTTCGCGACGATCACGATTCCGCTGGGAATCGAGGTCAACACGAACGGCATTGGCCCGACGATCGTCGTCAGTGAAGGCGACACGACCAGTTCGTTCGCGACGTGGTCGAGTTCCTGCACGCTGACGGCGGAGCCGCTGGTGGTGGCGCATGCAGCCAACTTCCACGTCAACACGAAGGCTCGCAAGCGGTACCTCAAGCTCGCGATCACCTCCGAGACCACCACGAACGACCACGTGACGGCGGCGGCGATTGCCATCCTGTCACGTCAGGAAGAGTCGTTGCCGGGAACCGCAGCTCTGCGGGGTTCGACGAACGACACGGTCGTAGTGCTCTGATGCGGAATGCGGGCGGCAGGCGACCACGGAGCATTGAGCCGCACCCGTGGGATCAATTGTCGTCCCGCTTACATCCGTGCGCGGCTCACTATGCGGATCAACTCTCATGCATGACACGCTTTCACCTCCTGCCGACGGACTGATCCGCCTCAACATCGGTGCGGGCGATACGGTCATTCCCGGTTTCACGGCGATCGATCGCAAGCTCGGAACGGAAGCGTACCCGCTCGCTTATGCGGACAACAGCGTCGAGGAAATCCGCTGCGTCCACATGCTGGAGCACCTGTCGTTTGCGGAGGTGCTGAAGGCGCTGGAAGAGTGGCGGCGTGTGCTTCGTCCCGGTGGGAGGCTGCGGATCAGCGTTCCTGACGTGCGGAAGGTGGCATTCCTGACAGAGTCCGATCCGAAGTGGGCGTACTACCTGATGGGGGGCCAGACTGACGCCGACGATTTCCACAAGTCGGCGTGGGACGAGAATCGCCTGCGTGGCTACTTGGAGACATTCGGCTTCCACGACGTCCGGCACTGGTCCAGTCAGAACACGGACCTCGCGTCGTTCGACGCCATCAGCCTGAACCTGGAGGCCGACAAGGGGGAGCGTCCTGCAGCGACGTCTGTGGACGTCAAGGTGCGCGCGACGATGGGTCTGCCTCGCGTCGGATGGAACGACGCATGGCTGTCAATCACCGAAGCCCTGCACGCACACGGCATCCCGATCGAGACGCATACCGGATGCTTCTGGGGCCAGAACATTCAGGCTGGTTTCCAGCGGGCACTGGCAGAGGGGATCGATTGGCTGCTGACGCTCGACTACGACTCGATGATTCTCCCGTGTCATGTCGAGCGGCTTCTGAGAATCCTCGCGCAGCGCCAAGATATCGACGCAATAGCAGCTCTGCAAATGCGTCGCGGCGCGGAAACCCCGCTCATGGGGATCGCCGGCAAGCGCGAGGCGGAAGTGACGTGGGATCCGGTGCGTGTTGATACCGCGCACTTCGGCCTGACGCTGCTGCGGGTGAAATGTCTCGCGGACATGCCGAAACCGTGGCTGCACGCCGTCCCTGACGCGAACGGGGAGTGGGGCGAGGGCCGACGGGACGACGACATCACGTTCTGGGACAAGTGGAAGGCTGCCGGTCATTCCGTCTATGTCGCGCCTGATGTGCGCATTGGACACCTGGAGTTGGTCGTGTCGGAATACGACGAAGAAATGAAGCCGGTCCATCGCCACATCACGGAGTGGTGGAACAAGCACGCGCGGGCGGGTCACTGCACCCGCAAGAAGCAGGAGATTTAGCCATTGTCGCGTGCCACTTACGAACAGACCGTCGCACCCAACGAAACGCCGATTTCGTGGACGGAAGTGGCTGCGCACTGCCGGATCGATTCTCCGGAAGAGACCGCAGTCGTGGACGGACTGATTCACGCGGCGACGCTGTGGGGGCAGGACTACTGCTGGTCTCAGTTCGTGACGGCGACGTGGAAGATGCGGATGCACGACTTCCACTGCACGCAGATCCCGCTGCATCCGAATCCCGTGCTCGACGTGACTGCGATTTCGTATGTGGACAACAGCGGCGTCACTCAGACGCTGACGGAGACGACTCAGTGGATTGCGGACGTGGTTGCGAAACCGGGTCTGATCTATCCGGCCTACAACCAGTCCTGGCCGGCGGTACGCGGGTTCCGCAACGACGTGACTGTGACATTCACGGCTGGTTACGGGGCGGCGAGTGCGGTTCCGAAGGCGATCAAGACGGCGCTGTTGATGCTGGTGGCGCACTGGTATCAGCACCGCACGGCGGGCGGTTGCGACATGAGCGAGATCCCGTTCGGTGTTAAGCCGCTGTTGGACAACTATTCGTTCCGGGTGCCGAAGTGACCTCGTGCAAGTGCGACGACATCGGCAAGCGGCGGCACAAGGTGACTGTAAAGAAGCCGGTTTACACGCAGGACGCAGCCAACGAGCAGATCCCCAGTTACGTGGAGTTCTTCAAGACGAGCTTCGCGTTCTGCCGGGCGATGAGCACCCGAGAGGTCGTTCAGTCGGAGCAGGTGCAAGGGTCGGTCGGCTGGGTGGTCGAATTCAACTGGGGCACGAAACCGCTGGCGATCACGAGTGACATGAAGATGACGCTGCACAGTTTCGGGAACCGGGAAGTCAGTTGCGATGGACCGGCAATGCCAATTGTTGACGACGGTGGATTCCCAACGGGCGTGAAGGTCCGGGCGATGGAGCAGACGGCGTGAATGTCCTGTGTGCCATCCTGACACGCGACACGGCCTTGCAGGACGAGGTCAAGGACGCCGTTACGTCCGCGATGCAGCAGGCTGAGGCGCAAGGCATCGAGTGTCGCTACACGCGGTGCATCGAGCGGTACGGCGTGGCAATCGGACGCAATCGTGTCGTGGCGACGTTCCTGGCGAGCGACTGCACGCACCTGCTGTTCATTGATGACGACGTGTGCATTCCACCGGACACGATTACGCGCCTGGTTGAAGCCGACGCAGACATTGCTGGTGGCTGCTACGTGTTCCTCGCTGAACAAGGGCGGCGGATCGTTCCATCGATTGCCGTGCGAGTGGACGGCGACTGGGTGCGCCAGTGGTTCGACGGGGTGATTGAGGCGGACCGTGTGGCGACGGGCTGCATGCTGATTCAACGTGACGTGTTCGGGCGAGTCGGCAATCCGGGTGCGTGGTTCCAGTGGCCGAGCTGGCTCAACGAAGACGGGCATTTCGAGTCAACCAGCGACGACGTGGACTTCTGCCGTCGCGCGAAGGACGCGGGGTGTCGCATCGTGGCGCATGGCAACGTGCGGTGTGGGCACTTCCGACGGATTGACCTCGGGGCATTGGTTCCCGGTCGTGCACAGCAACCAGTGGAGGCGTGAGATGGCGGTGAAGTGTCCGAATTGCGACCAGCGTCAGTTGCCGGATTACATCCGGTGTACGAGCTGCGGCGTGGAGCGTGAGAAGACTCCAAAGCCAAAGAAGGAAGGCTGATGGCAGCACGTCTCGATGCGCGCGGGAACTTGTTTCAGAGAGGCGGTCGCTCGATTGGCGGCCGTTCTCTCGCCGGCAGTGCGCGCGGCGTTCTGGCAGTGCGGTTGCTCGGCAGCGATGCCATCAAGAGAGACCTTGCGCGATTGACCGTCACCATCCAGCGGAAGCTGTTGCGAAATGCTGTCGCCGCGTCGGCGCGGCCCGTCGCCAAGATGCTCAAGCAGTACATGCGAGCGGACGCGGCAAAGTCTCCGCGACAAGAGAGCATCGGCGCGTCTGTGCGGTCAATCGGCATCAAGGTTGGAACGTCGAAGTCAGACCCCGGTGTGGCCTATGCGAAGATCGGCGCGCGTCGTGGGTACGCGGAGATCGTGAAGATTGACCAGACCGGGAGCGTACAGTCCATCTCGGTACGGCGTCGCGGGAAGAAGATTCGACGGGGCGTTCACAGCGTTAAGCATCGGGCACTGAAGAACATCGGTCCGATCGCCCGCAAAGCACGTCTCAACCCGAAGCAAGGTCGCACACAGCGCCGCATTCCGACGCGATACCTGCATTTGATTGAAAAGGGGACGCGCAGGAGTCGTGCGTACAAGTTCATGCGTGCTGCCGAAGAGAACGCTGCCCACGCATCACGGATGGCGTTTGGAGCGTCGATCGAGCACGGGATCACCCGCGAGTTCGGAAAGCTGGGCATCCCATGAGCCTGATGACCGACTTGGCAACGTATGTGGAAGCACAGGCGACGATCACGACGCTCATTGGAACGCGGTTTTTTCCGCAACTCGCGAAGTCAGCCGACCTGCCGTACACGATTTATTACCGACCTGCGAACAAGCGATCGAGCCATTCGGGAGGCAGTACGGGAGAGATTACTACGACAGTGCGGATGGTGCACTTTGCGGAGACGTATGCAGCGGCGGCGAACCTTGCAGACCAGTTCCGATTGAAGTTCGACGGCAAGCCGCGAGGCACGATCGGTTCAACCTACGTGAAGCAGATTCGACTTGAGGACGAGCGGGACAGTTTGGAACCGCTGGAATTCGCACAGAACGAAGCACCGCATTTTGTGACTCAGGAATACGCCGTGTCCTATCGGGAAACGGTTGGGACTTTTAGCTGAGGACAGTCATGGCCGACCAACTACACGGCGTAACGATCACGTTCTCCACTGGGTTCTTTGCCGAACTCACGAATCTGTCGTGGACGGGAATCAATCGCACTGCGGTTGCGACGTCGCACAGTGGCACCACTGGCGGAATGACGTTCCGTCCAAGCGACCTTTACAACGCCGGAACTCTGGAGATCCAGGGGCACTTTGACCACGACAAGTTGCTGATTACTCCGATGACCGGATCGGCCGAAACCGTGACGGTCACGTTCCCTCTGGACACCGGAGAGACCACGGCATCGACGTGGGTGGCGAGCGGTTTTCTTGTGGACTTCTCATTCAGCGGCGGGACCGTCGATGACGACGCGGCATCCTACAGTGCCAGCCTGAAGCTCACTGGCGGCGTCACGATCACAGCAGCACAACCGTAAGGCTCAACATGGCTCTGCTTGGCAAAGACTTTCAACCGCCACCGCTCGCGACTGAGGACGTGGAGTTGCCGGAATTCGGCGATTCTCTCCGCATCCGTCAGTGGAGCGGTGCGACCCGCGAGGACTTGTTCGCCATTCTGCGAAAGCATGGCGACGACACGCGATTCAATCGGGCCGCAGCCGTTGCCGTCAGCGCAGTTGATGAATCTGGGGAGCGTGTGTTCGACAGCAACGGCGATGTCGAGCGCATCCAGGCCACGTGGCCGGCATCGGCAATCGAACGTGTGTGGTCTCGCATCGCGAGCATCAACTACGTCGGTGAGAAGGGAGTCAAGGACGCCGAAAAAAACTGACAGAGGACAGCGAAGAATCGTTCTGGTTCTTCCTGTCCACACGAATGGGTGCGACGGTCGCAGAGTTGAAGCAGCGGATGTCCTATGCCGAGTTCGTCCACCACATCGCCTACAAGCGGCTGCATCCGTGGGGCGACGACTGGGTTCAGGCAGCGACCATCGCTCAGGCAGCACACTCCGCGCCGCACGTGAAGTTCAGCCATCGTTCGATCGACAAGTTCATCCCCAAGCGTCCCGCGATGCGTAAGCGGCAGTCCGTCGCGGAGATGAAGGCGATTCTGTTTGACCCCGCAAAGCTGAAGATTATCAACGGTGGCTGAATCCGTCGGCAAAATGGCGTTGCTTCTGACTGGGGAGACTGACCCCAGTCTTAACGCCATGACTCAAGACGCGATTCGCAACCTGAATCTCGTCTCGGATGCTGCGGAGAAGTCGGGCGCGTCGATGCAGTCTCTGCGGCAGGCGTTCCGGGCGTCGCTTGCGCCAGTCACTGAAGCCGATGCGCTGTTCGAGAACCACATCGCCACTCAGGTGATGCTGCAACAGAACGCGAGCCGACTGTCTCAGGTGCTCGACAATGAGGCCGAACAGTTCCTGATGGTGGGCAAGGCGGCGCAGCAGTCAGCGAACGGGCTCGGGCGAGTCCAGACGGCAGCGCAGCAGGGCGTGTTCGCGCTTGACGACTTTGTTGCCGGATTCCAGACAGGCGGCGTGGCCGGCGGCATCCGTGGCGCAGCGAACAACCTGTCTTTTCTGGCGATGCAGCTCGGGAACATCAAGGTTGCTCTGGGAGCCATTGGCGCCCTGGCTGTGGCGCAACTCGCCGTCAAGTGGTGGGAAGAATCGGAGCGGAAGAAGATCGAACTGGCGAAGAAGGCGGTTGACGAATACCGCGATTCAATCCAGCAGACGCGCGACGCCATCGCCAATAGCGGTTCATCGTCGAGCGAGATTCGGGGCATCCAGAAATCAACCGATCTGGATGCGCTGAAGGAACAGCAGTCGGAACTTGTCGCGCAGGGTGGCGACGCATTCGATCAAGGCGGCAGTCTGCTGGCGCTGCGCAACCAGCTCGACACTGAGCTTCAGAATCTCCAGTTCAACAGCAACCGCACGGCCGAGCAGGACATGCGGTTGGAGGCGTTGCGCGAGGAGATCAAGGAAACGGACCGGTTGTCGCAGGCGCTAGGGCGTGAGGACGCGGAACGCATCAAAGTCATCCGCGCCATTGAGGCGCAGATCAAAGCCGTCGAGGAGGCGGAGGCGGCGCGTAAGCGATCGCGGGATGCAGATGTTGAATTCGAGCAGTTTCTGTCGGGCAGCGATCGCGCTGGGATGGATGACGAGCGACTCAGGAACGAACAGGAAATCGCCGATCTACAGGAGCGAATTGACGCCGCGTCTGGCGACATGGACGTGTCTTCGTTCTCGAAACTCCCCTCAGCCTTCGGAATGGGTTCTTCCGGCGATGTGTCTGCCATCAACCAGGCAATTGCTGGGCCGATGAACCTGCGGGACGCGGCGGACCAGCAGACGGCAAAGAACACTGCGGAGATTGCCCGCTGGACGAAGCGTCAGAACGAACTGACTGAGCGTAACAGGTTCATTGCGGAGGTGGTGGGGCTATGAGCGCCGAAGCCGCAACACTCCAGAACCAATCGTCGGGCGACGAGACATACGAGGGTTTCGCGTACGAGGAGGAATGGCAGGTCTTCACGACGGACCCAACTGACACGGGTGCTGTCGTCCTGACTGCGGCGAACCTGCCATCGTTTGGTGCGCCGTTCGATGGCGATCCGCTGGCTCGCGTGAGCAGTCGGCGTCCGCAGCAGCAACTGGACTCACGTCTGCACTGGCGAGTATCGGTTCGCTATTCGCGGGAGAAGGGAAACCAGGAGGACAAGCAGCAGCCGCCGACTCTGCGTCCAGTGAAGCGTTCGGCGTCAATCCGCTGGGTCGAAATGGCGTTGATGCAGGACGTCAATGGCGACCCGATCGTCACGAGCGCCAAGACGCCGTTCAATCCGCCTCTCGTTGTCAGCATGCCGCACCCCGTGGTGCGCTTCGTGCGATGGGAGCAGTCATTCAGCACGGCGACGATTCGTCAGTACGCCGGCAAGGTGAACTCAGCGGACTTCGGAATATATGTCGCCGGAGAAGTGCTGTGCACAAACATCGAGGCGACTGAGGAGTGGGAGCAGGACGCCGACGGGAACCCGACGAAGTTCTGGATGGTGACGTACGAGTTCGAGGCGTGCAACGGATTCAGCGACCAGTGGCGACCCATGCGTGTTCTGGATGCCGACTACTGGTTCATCGACCCAGCCGACAGCAAGAGGAAACCAATCTTTGTTGACAAAGACGGCACCTACCACGGCGACCCGGACAATGCGAACGGGGCCACGCCGATTCCGTCTCCGGTGCCTCTTGAAGGTGCGCTTGGGAACTCAGCCACTTCAACGGCAACAATCGGAAATGTTCTCCAAGCAGTGGACCTTCCAGACTTCGTGAACTACCTGAACTTCGACATCTACGAAGAGGTCGATTTCAACGACCTGAATCTCCCGGTGGACTGACAATGGCTACAAGCGGAACCTACACGTTCATCGACGACTTCCGGCGCGCGCAGGCGCTGACGACCACGCCAGGCTTCAACGGCTGGACGTCGAAGATCACCGGAACGACGCCGACGTGGCTCTGCGTCAGTGGCGTTGGCATGGTCGGCAGTTTGACGAGCACCAACGAAGCTCAAATCGCAACGCTCTACCAGAACAACGTCCTGCCGTTCACCCTGAACGACATCGCGTCCATCGAGTGGGCGGCAAGCGTCAGCGGCATCGACGCCGTAACGACGCTCACGATGGGGCTGGCGAGTGCACAGAACGACACGGCGGACTCTGTGGCGACGAACGCCTGGTTCCGCATGGAAGGCTCTGCGTCAACGTCCCTGCTGGTTGTGGAGACCGACGACGGCACGGCGGACAACAACGACATTGCCACGCTCTCTTCGCTGTCAAGCACTGTTAGGCGGTTGCGGGTGGACTTCGCGAATGGGCTGGACGACATCCGGTTCTACGTGGACGGACAGCGGCGATCGAGCGGCACGACGTTCTCGATGGAAGCGGCTGCCGACCCGACGTACCTGCAACCGTTCGTACAGCTCCAGAAGGCAAGCGGGACCGGGGTGCCGTCCGTAACCCTGCGCAGCGTCATCGTTAAGTACCGGTACAGCTACTGATGGCCGACTACGGCATCTTCCGCACGAACGACGCGAAGCGCATCGCAGCAGCAACGCGCCGCGTGGAGGGTACGCCGCGTGCCTATCTTCGCGTGCCGGAGCAGATCAGCCGTCGGTATGGCGGCACCAGCACCAGCGCCCCCGACAACGGCTTCCCCGATGGCGTCGAGTGCGACTGCGGCCACTGCATCGCGGGCGTGACGTTGCCGAGCGCGACGGAGTGCTGTGAGGGGCACCCGCATTTTACGATGACAAACCCGATCTCCGGGGCGTCGGAAGAGGAACTGGACTTCTTCTACGCGGGGTCCGACGACTGGATCAGTACGCCGTTTACGATCCCCGACAACGACGATGTCTTCGTGTTCTACATCGAAGCCGACGTTGACGGCCGAACCATCATGCGTCTGGTAGTCGAGACTGACAACAGCGGCGATGACGTCTGCCTTGAATACGGAATGGATGGGTTCCAGTGCAACTGCGACAACAAGTTCATCCTGGCGAAGCCGTACGGACTGTTCGAGGGAATCAACCGCTCCCGTTTGTCCTGCTATGCGTGCCTGAAGCCGGTTGCGCCGAGCGGGGACTTGGGCGGGTTCGAGTGTACGAACTGCTTTGCGTCGGACATCACGTTCCTGGTGGAGAGTGACGGATGGGTTCAAGGGACCGGACCGTTCGCGTGCGGCGACTATGCCTGCGAACTGTTCAATGCGACGTTCGTTCTGCGGAGCAGCGGTACGTGTCGTTGGAAGAACGATGAGATCAAAACGAATCCCGATCTCGACGACGATCCTCTGACTGGAAACCGCTGCAACTCGTGGTTCAGCTCCGACGACACAACGTGCGACCGAGTCTTTCACGCGGAGATGTCCGCGACTGGTGGCGGAGGAGGAGGCTTTTTCGGAGGCGACGAGTGCAATCTCATTCTCAACATCTATCAGGGTGGAACAAGGATCACGTCTGATGGCATCGGGGGGACGTCTCTTACTTGCGGGACGCATTCACCGGTGGCTGCGTACTCTGGAAGCGTCTCGTTTCCGTACGACGGCTCGGATATCACCCTCACGGCGATGGCGCATGCTGAAGACTTCTGCGACGGCCCCGACACTCTCACCCTGAAAGCTCCCGGCGCTCCGATCTCGCCGACGTCTTCCGGTGCGTGCGTCGACGTGGATTGCACGAGCACGGCAGCGCCGGCGAATCCGCTTGGCTACTGCTGCTACCAGAACGCCTGCTACGACTACATCGACCAGACGATTTGCGAAGACATCGGTGGGGAGTGGAATGCCGGGGTCGATTGTTCTCCCGGTGACTGCTTCGCCGACGTCTGCTGCATGCCTGACGGGACATGCGCTGCCATCGGCTACGCGGCCTGCCTGGCGGTTAGCGGCACGCCCGCAGCGTCCTGTGACGAGTGCAACGTCGCCTGCTGCCGGTCGAACGGAACGTGTAACGAGGTGCCAGCATCTGATTGCGTTGGCGCTGACGAATTCAGTTGGGGGCCGGGGACTACTTGCGCCGAAATCCCCGGCTGCAACTCGTGCTGCGTCTCGACTGTCGGCGGCGGCTCCGAAGACTGCTCCAGCGACGACGATTGCGAATGTACGTACGTCGGATCGGAGGCAGAGTGCTTTGCTCTGTCGGGATCGGACAACTCGAAAGCCTTCGACACCGCGCCGTGCGCTGCTCGCTTCTGTGAGTGCGCGGCCGGTTCAGAAACCTGTGACAACGTGCCGGCGTAAGGAATGGACATGCAAACCGAAGAGATGGAAACCGTCGATGGCGTTGTGGAGGTGTGCCAGCACCCGAACATGCAGTACATGAAACCGAAGATGGTTGCGTCCAAGACCTCGGACAGTGGCGGATTCATCATTGGCAAGTGGCATTGCCCGGACTGTCACGACGATTTCGGTACGTTCTTCAACGGCGAGCGGGTGGAGGTCGTCACGCTGCCGCTCGTGTCTCTGAAGCGTATGAAGGCGGAATCAGCCGTCGCTGCCGCTAAAAAAAAGCGGGAAGAAGTCCCGGAAGGAAAGCAGCCAGATCCATCGCTCGCGCGAAGCAAAATCGAGCGCAACGGACTCAAGTCCGGAACCGTCGCGCCGGGGTTCAAGCTCCCGCTGGCAAACGGAAGTGCGGAAGTTGCACTGGCTGACTATGCCGGGGAGCGGTTGGTTCTGGTGTTCTCAGACCCGAACTGCGGTCCGTGCGATGCCGTGGTGCCCGAGGTGCAGGCGGCGCATGAGCGCGGCGTCAAGGTGCTGATGATTAGCCGGAGAGACGCAGCGGCGACTGTCGCGAAGGCGGAAAAGCTCGGACTGACGTTCCCGATCGTCATGCAGAAGCAGTGGGAAATCTCGCTCAGGTACGGGAAGTTCGCCACGCCGATGATGTACGTCGTTGGTCCCGATGGAACTTTGGAGACTGACGTGATTTCGGGAAGCAAGGAGATTCCGACCAGACTGCGCGGGATGTCCGGCTAGTTGTGCGCCGTGATGTTGTCGTAGACAGCGTCCGTGCGCCACGCAGCACGATACCCAAGCGGTTCGGCCGTGCGCAGGTCCGCGTCATAGTTTCCGGTCATCGGATCAAAGCCGGTCGGCTCTACCAGACCGAGAACTCCGTCCGGTCCAGCCGACACAACAAGCGGAATGCTGTACGTGTCGAGAGGGTGATAGTTGTCCTCGTTGAACGCCTTGCACGTCACGACTGCACCTGACGGCAGGCGAATCTGGTACGGGGCAGACGCGAAGCCGGTTGAGTTCTGTGCGGCAGAGAGCCGCCCGTACGGGTCGTCTGGATCCTGATTCAGCGGACTGTCCATGTGGCCGGTCATCGTGAACGGCACTGGGGACGCCGGAGGGTTGATCGTGTTCAGCATGTGTCCAGCCGTTGCCGTGAACAGCGGCTGATTGATGTCCGTAGTTCCGCCACCTGGCCGCGTGAGCTTGTGAGTCCAGCCGTAGAACCGGATCCGGTTGCCCCACTCGTCGATGATCTCGGGGATTCCGTTGCCGGGTCTGTCGAACGACCCGTTGCCGTCAGTGTCGATCGGCGAATCCCGTAGGTGCCGCGTGATAATGTCGTCGCTGCGGAACCGTATCTCTCCGTAGGTCGCGCCTTCAGTCAGAAACAGATAGAGCAGTTCGGCGTTCTCGTTCTCCCGGATGTGCCCGGTCGGCCGGATGTCGGCGTCAGTGGTGACGATGCCATTCGCGTTCATCGTCTTCTTCCAGACTCTCCAGAGCGGGCTGTCGTCCTGAGTCCCCGGAGTGCCGTCGAGACCGAACATATCCTCCAATCGGGTCGGCAGCGCCTGCTGGAATCGGTCTTTGGTGACAATGACGCGAGCCAGCGGTTCGTCGATCTTGTCCGCGTTGATTACGTTATACGCCACCATGAACGCGCGGGCGTGTGATCGGACATTGTTCCGACCCAGCGCTTCGATGCGGTCCTCGATCGCCTTGTCGATGTAGCTGACCGTCGTTCGCGTCGCGTCGGCCCTGGCGTTGTCCATCGACGCCGTAATGACGGTCATTGTCAGGCCGAACAGCAGCAGGATGATCGAGAGCACAACGAGCATTTCAATCATCGTGAAGCCAGAACGCTTCATAGATTCTTCCCCCGAGAGAGCGGCCCGTTGACGGCATCATCGTCGCATCGCGCGGCCGGCGTTGTCAATCTGGACGCTAGATCAGCCCGTGCCGCACAGCCAGCGCAACGGCGTGGTACGTCGTCAATCGAACAGCGTCCCCTGCCGGCGACCAGAGCCAAACTCCGTCATTGACGCGGGGACAATCACGTTGTCGGCGGCGTTCTTCAAAATCTGGAGCCGGTCGAGGTAGTGGCTCAGGACGCGGGGGATTCCGACGCCGTGGATGACTTCTCCGGCCCTGGGATCGGCAATCGTCCACATATTGATTCCCGCCTGCCGGAAGTTCTGCGGGGTGATCCTGCGCACTTCAGCAGCGTCTGCCATCCGGTCAAGCTCGCGCTGAATCAGGTGCGGACTTCGCGACGGGTTGAACAGCACGCGGCGGGTGTTGTGGGAGAATGTGGGGACCATTGCCCGAATGTGGCGGGTGACGATCTCGTTCAAGGGGAACGTATGCGGGACGCTGCTCTTGTGCGCCCGGAACAGGATGCGGCTTTCCTTGAAGTCGATGTGCTCCAGTGCCAACCGCCAGAAAATGTCCTCGCGGCGCAGTGCCGTCCATAGTGCCACGGCCATCCAGCTTCGCCAGAATATTTTCGTGGGAACGTGGAGTCGCGGCCAGCGCGCCACCTCGCAGACCCGGAACATTCGGTCGAGTTCGTCGATCGACGGCGGGTGCGGCTGTGGAGCGTCAATGCGCCGGGCGCGGCCCCGATCGGGGATGACGTTGATGGCCCCGTGCGCGAGGGCACAGCGCATCAGTTGCCGGATGAATCTCAGGGTCGATTCGGTTGTGCCGGCAGCGTGTCCGAGCTGGGAAGAGGATGCCCGGAACTGCTGATAGAGCGTTGTCGAAATCTCGGACAACGGCGGATCGTTGGTGAGCTTTTCCCATCGGTTCAGCTCATGCCTGTAGCGGCGCTCCGTGCGTGGGGCCAGGTCTGGTGCCCACAGCTTGTAGAGCGTGTCGAAACAGGTCCGCGCATTGAGACGGCGCGCGGCTGTGCCGTCGAAGGCATCTTGCATGCGAACGCCCGATGTGGCCCGGCGTGCAGCGAGGTGAGATTGAGACATTTGTTAAATCGCATTTGCGAGCCTCCAGTGCCGAAGAAATCCACCCGATACGGCGCATCGGAAAAATACCGACGCAGCACCCGTTACCGCCTACGCAGCAGCAACAGTCATCCACCTTTGCGCCTCCACTCAGGGTTAGCGCGCCTCACTCAACGCCGTAAACTCTTACACGGTAAGGACTTGCAAGATTTCCGAATCTGGATAAGCTACGTTGGTGGCGCGTGCTCCCTCGTGGCGTAATGGCAACGCGCGGCGCTTACATCGCCGAGTCGTTGGTTCGATTCCAACCGAGGGAAGTCGGACCAGCCGGGCCGCACCGGAAGGTCATCAGCATGACAGAGGACTCCGCGTCAGTGTGGGAGCTATTGGAGTCGGAGGCGAATGCATTGGCCGTTGCAGACACCACCACCGCGCAGGACGTCGCGAGCTTGCTGGCCGACGTGCTGCGGAACCTGGATGAACGACTGAACGAAGACTGAAAACGCCCCGTGCGGTTTCGCGGCTGTCCTGTCGCTTTCGGCGATCTCCGGGACAACTGTGAGTCTCACCCGCACGAGGGCGGTTTTTACATTGCAAACCGTATTGCAGACGTTACATTGGAGGGCATGGAGATGGCAAGCCTGCTGAAATCGAACGCGATCACAGTGGCGCAAGCGGCCGAGATTCTGGCCGTGAGTCACAGTCAAGTTACGCGCTACATCAAGTCGCAACTTCTCCGCGCCGAGCGCGTCGGGAACCAACTGTTCCTTGATCGCCGCGCCGTCGAAAGATTCAAGGCACCGGGGCAGGGATTTCGGCGAGACTTGACGACTTCGCAAAATGTTTGAAGTTTTCTCTTGCAAGGTGCAAAGAACTTTGCAAAGATGCCGCGTGTCGGGGCTGGCCTGATACGCGGCTTTGACTTTTGGTGAGTTCCGAATCGGCGTGAGACCCGATGACGAACTCAGGAGATCGCCGACGCTTTGCTCATTCTTGAGCGACCCGTCGGATGTGCGACGGAGACGTTCCATGCAACAGGCGGTTGCCGAAGTCACCGCAATTGGCGGTGAGAAAATCATCGTCGATGCTGTCGATCTGCCGTCAGTGTCGAGCATGCGTTGGCGGGTGGCAACGTCGGCGAACGGAAAAAGATTCGTTCAGACATCGGCGTCGGACAGGAAGGGCGGGTACGCGCGGCTCCCCGGTTTCATTCTCGAAACCAGCAAGGGCGAGCACGTGAGACACCTAAACGGCAATCCTCTCGACTGCCGGAGATGCAACCTGATTCGCAAGAACACGACGGCGGTAGTCATCGTGAACGGCATTGCGAAGGTTCCTCTCGGAAACACGTCTGAATGCGCGCTGTGCGACGCCGAGGACGCTCCCCTGGTTGCGGAGCATTCGTGGTACTTGTCGCCGACTGGGTACGCATGGTCTGCATCCGCTGGCGCGATGCACCGACTAATCGCAAAAACTCCAACTGGCATGGAAACCGACCACCGCGACAGGAACAGGCTGAACAACCGCAGACAGAATCTTCGGGTTGTCACGTCGGGAGAAAACGGCAGGAACGCGGCGAAGGTTATTCGTGAAGGGGGTGCGTCATCCCCGTTCAAGGGCGTGTACCGCGAAAAGCGCGGTCCACGACCGTTCAAGGTGACGATCACTGTTGACCGGAAGCAGGTGCACGTGGGCCGGTTCGCGACGGAGGTTGAAGCGGCGCGAGCATACGACAAGAAGGCAATCGAGTTGTTCGGCGAGCACGCTTGCACGAACCGAGATCTAGGACTGCTGTAGACGGACTGACTGAGCACCGCACGGTTTTGCGGCGCTGCGACGGACTTCATTGCGTGACGGACTGCGCCTTCTCGGGACTTCTCCCGCGTCGGCTGCTGCTGACTTCCACGGACGAAACGATGCACGCACGGACTTGCATTGCGCTGCATGGATTCACCCGTGGTCACGGATTCGGTCGCGGTGCGCGCGCCTACGTCCGCGTCGGGCTAGAGCGGTCTGATTGGCCGGACTGCTCGCCCGTCGCGGATTTGAGATTGCGTTAGGGGACAAGCACAAGGAGCGAGTGATGAGCGATTGGGACGATGCCTTGAAAGGTCGGATCGCACGCGAGTTGATCGGCGGTTTTGCCTGCCGGATCACCGTCGAGGAGATTAACGACTGGAGGGAGTACGCCATACAGACTGTCGAGTTCAAGAGATTGGAGACCGCCAATCGCGAGGTCAACGCGCTGGATATGTCTGGCGGCTCGCTGGACGAGTGCAGGGTGGCGTGTCTCGAACAGGAGTTGGCGACACGAGCGCTCTTTGTCGTCGGCAAGCTGTGGTACGCGGGACTGCTGGAGCGTCGCGCGAAAGACGAAGCGACAGGCGTGACGGAACGAGCGTAGGAGCGGCGGAGCCGTGCAGGGAGGCTTTTGGAACCCACGTAGGCAAATGGCATAGCCACCGGAAGGAACGCCGGAGATTGCAGGTTCGAATCCTGCCGTGGGCACTGCCAGCGTTGAGAGACGTAGACCGAGGACGCCCGGTACTCGGCACTGGCTAACCGGGCACTTTGGAACAACAACCCCGGCTGACGTTCCACGAAGGCGACAACTGCGACTCGTGCACGGGTTGTCAGTAGCGCGTCAAGGTGGGGAGACGGCGGCCGGTTTCAACAACGAGGGGGACGGGATGATGCACTTGGACGCCAAGAAATCCGACAAGCGCCGACGAATCCGAGTTGCGTCGTGGGCAACGATGATGAACTCAGGAATCACAGACGCGAAGGTTCGGCAGCGCTACCAGAGCGGAGGCTACCGTTGTCCGGGAAGCAACAAGAAGTGACACCGCTCGAATCGGCATCCATCGCGTTTCTGAACATCGGAGTTCGCAACATGCGCGGCAACACGGACGCATATGGGCACGAGGAGTCGAGCGAATTCGACCGGCGCGCCGCAGGGTGGGATGCGTTCAAAGAAAAGGGCGTCGGGCGGACTGTCACAGGGGAGATACGAATGGACACGGAATTTTTGGATCTGGTCGGCAAGCACGTCGCACTCCGGGCGCAGCTAATGGACGTGGAGGAGCGATTGATGCTGAGGATGCAGGGCAGCGTCACTGCGCGAGTTGATGGCAAGGTGTACCACGTGTCCCGCAACTACGGGGCGTCTCGCGGTGAACTGAGGGTGTGCATTCAGGAAGCAACGATTGTCGGCTGACGTAGGAGCAGCCCGGCGCGGCAACATGGACGCACAGAAACGGATGTCCGTAGCGCCGGGTTTTTTAACCAGGGAGGAAACGATGCTTTGTCTTGGACGCACAGTGGGAACGTCAATCGAAGTCGATGGACCGGCGCGGTTCACGATTCTGAAATCGAAGGACGGATACGTGCGTGTCGGCGTGGAAGCCGACCGCAGCGTGAACATCGTGCGGAGCGAGTTGATTCCGCGTGACGACGAGCCGGACGAATTCGATTTGGGAGGGGAGGCGCGAGCATGAGCAACATAATTCCGAGCCTCGGTGAGTACGTGGACACGAACGGCCTTCCGTGCCGAGTCGTTCACATCGAAGGCGGGTGGGCGTTCGGGTTCTACTCGGATGGCGCAGGAGGTGTGTGGGAGTGTGAGGACGGCTATTCGCCGTACTACGCGGACATCAAGGGTCCAAAGCCTCCCGACCCGCCGACTCCACCGGAAGGCTTTCAGTTGGCCGACAGAGAGACCCATAAGTACCGCAGGGAGGACAAGATCATCGGAAATCGAGGCGGGTGGCTTTGCTTTGATGCACCGGAGCACGTTGGTTTGACCGCCGTTGAATTCGACGCCAAGTACCCGCGTGAGGAGCCTTTCTACATCGCCAGCCCGATTCCCAAGCCGTTCTCCATCAGCGAGCACGGGCCGGGCGTGTACGAGACGCGGGATGGGAGGCGGGCGACTGTCAACTCGCGTCTCGCTGGAACTCGCGACTGGTGGAACGGGACCGTCCACGGCTCTGGTCGAACGTGGAAAGAAGACGGTTGGTACCCAACCAGCGGGCCGTGCACAGAAGACCTCGTGCGATACATCGGCCCGCTGGAGGAGCCGTGGGTCGCGACGGACATGCACCGAGAGACCATCGTCGCTTCTGACGGCACAACTTGGACAAAGACATGGTGCGGCTTCGTGGACCTGCCGAAGCCACGAAGGATCGAGCAGAAGTTCACGCGCGGGACGGAGGAGCAGTGGCGCGAGGTGACGCCATGACCCACATCATCGCGTCGGCCGTCATGCTCGCGTTCATCGGCTACGCATGCTGGTGCCTGGTGCGTCTGAGATGTCGCCGTCGGATCGTCCTGCGGCGGAGTGTTCCGAGTGTGCTTAGAGGCTCAAAAGCATGACCACGAAACAGCGACGAAAGCGCGGAGAGATTCGACTTCGCATCCGTCCGGCGAAGTATCTGAACGGCCGTCCCATCGAAAGCGTCGGCGACATCGAGTTCGGCCTGCCGTTCATGGTCAAGAGATACCTGATTCACCGCGTGCGCTCGATTCACCAGCACCACGACGGCAACGGCAACAAGCAGCATCGGTCGGCGGACCTGTGGTGCGGCAACTCTGGTTTCCCGGACCGCGATACGAACGTGATGACCGACGACCCGCCAGCGGGGCGGCTGCTGTGCGAATCGTGCGAACGCAATGCCGTCAACCAGGGTGAGCCGACGACAGAGAAGCTGTGTGGCAGGCACGTTCACACGGGTCGACTGGTGGCGATTCAGACGTGCCACGTCGAAGAACGGGAAAGCAACTAATGCTCGCGCACGTGATCGAAAACCTGCTCTTCGCGAGCCTGGCGTTTGCCGTCGTCGCTGTGGGGTGTCTGGCGATGTTTCGTGGAATCAAGCTCAATTGAAAGGGTGCGGCATGAACATTCTTGTGCAGGGTGCGGGAGTGCGGATTCGGTTCACGAAGTCGGACGTCGGCAAGCTGAAGTCGTGCGCCGACCTGCTGTGTGCGCTCGACCGTCAGACGCACGACGGGGACGTGTCGGCGATTCGCGAGCACTTGGACGCCGTGCTCGGGCGCATCGACGGGGACGGCAACTACACGGAGAAATCCAGTGAGCCAGCTCACGCAGCGGCAAAGTGAAGTACTCGCGGCAATCACCGAGAACCTGGCGGTGGTCGGCCCGACCGTCCGCGAGTTGATGCCGCTGATCGATGTCAGTTGTCCGAATGGAGTTGTCTGCCATCTGAACGCACTGGAGTCAAAGGGGCTGATTGAACGCGGAGACACCAAGAGCCGCAACATACGCCTGACGGACCTGGACGGTCTGAAGGTGAACTCGGGCGGCAAAACCTACGTGCTGGTGCCGTTGGAGGAATGGGATGCGTAGCTCGGTCGTTCGCGCCCGCAAGGCCCACGTGTGCGGCGACTGCGGGCGGTTCATTGCGATGCAGGAAGAGTACGAGCGGACGTGTGGATACCTGGAGAACCGATGGACGGAACAACACTCATGCCTGAAGTGCCGGACGCTGAGATTGTCCCTGGCACCTACAGCGACTGGAGCTTTGAGCAGTACGCCGCAGTGCGTGCCATCAACTCCGGAGTTGTCAGCGCCGGGCTCATCAGCATGAAGCACATGCGGGCGGCGCTCGACGGCGAGTTCGTCCGCAAAGACACCGACGACATGAAGCTGGGTCGGGCGATTCACTGCCGGCTGCTTGAGCCGGAGCGGTACGCGGCGGAGTTCCTGGTCGCGACGAAGTGCTCGCGGTTGCTGTCGAGCGGCCCGAACAAAGGCAAGCGTTGTGCTGCGTCCGGAAGATTCTACGACGGTGCGAACTGGTTCTGCGGGACGCACAAGTCGGAGGACTGCAATGAGCCGCGCGACTACATCGACGAATCCGAAGCGGAGCAGGCGGAAGCATGTGCGGAGGCGCTGAAGAATCACGACTGCATGCGGCTGTTTCGCGGCGAGTGCTGGACGGAACTGTCCTGCATCTGGGAGTCGCGTCATGGCGTGTTGCGGAAGTGCCGGATTGACCGGTTCTCAAAGTCACCGCGCCCGCGAGTGCTCGACGTGAAAAAGTGCCTGCCAGGAAAGGGGGCGAGAGAGGAGTTCGAGAAGTCCGTTCACAGATTTGGATATCACAGGCAGATGGCTGGCAACATCGAAGCCATCGAGGCACTTGAGGGCGTGACTGCAGAAGGGGTCTGGGTCGTTGTTGAGGACGGCCCGCCGTACGACGTGAACATTGTCCCGGTCAGCAAGCAGACGCTCGCCATCGGGAGGCATGAGAACAACGACATCATCGGGCGGTTCGCTGCCGCTCAACAACGCGAAGACTATCGAGGGTACGTCTATGACAGCCGCTTTATTCGACCAGGTGGACTCCCGCTCTGGTACATCGACCAGTGCATGCGAATCGGAATTGGTTGCGGAGACGCAACTGCCGGCGAAGGTTCAACCGAGCCTTCCCAGCCGGAGTACGCAGAGTTCTGACATCGGCTCCGTCATCAGCCTGGCCGTCGAGCGCGGCGTTGACGCCGACACGATGGAGAAGCTGGTCAACCTGCAACTGCGGGTGATGGAGAAGAACGCAGAGATGGCGTTCAACCGCGCGTTTCAGGACTTTCAGGCGGCGTGCCCGCCCGTTTCGAAGAACCGCACGGCGGAAATCAAATCGAAGACCGGCGGCGTGTGGGGCTACGACTTCGCGGATCTGAATCACATTGTCGCGGTGGTCAAGCCGCACCTGAAAGCCAACGGTTTCTCGTTCACGTTCGACACCGACGGGTCCGGCGCATTCCGCTGCAACCTGCATCACGTTGATGGGCACAGCCGGTCGGCCAGCGTGACTCTGCCGCAGTATCAGTCGGCAAACATCAACAACATCCAGTGCGAGGGCGTCCGCAATAGCTACGGCCGGAGGTACGCCCTGCTGTCCGTGCTCGGCATCACGACTGGAGACGAGGACGCCGACGGCGCAATGCCCGACCCGGAGCCGCAGCGTAAGCCACAGCGAGCGCCGGTGACTCTGGATGAGATCCAAGCCATGTGGAAGTTCTGGACGGTGCAGAACCCCGAGGGAAGCAAAGAGCAGTTTCGCGGGATGCTGCGTCAGTGGACGGACATCCCCGACGACAAGTTGCGCGACCCGGCATCGTGGGACCGGCCGGCGCTGGAGATGTGCCAGCGGAACCTGGGCATGAGCAGCGAACAGGGATTCAGCGTCTGATGAAGATGGGGGCAAAGAGACATCCGAAGCTGGATGAACTGCGCACGCGACTTAATTGCTCGCGTCCGACGGCCATCGGCTATCTGGAGCTTCTATGGGACGGGGTCTCTGAGTTTGCCATCAGCGGCAATGTAGGGAAGTTTTCGGACGGGGTGATCGCGAAGTGGTGCGACTGGGAGGGAGACGCATCAGAGTTCGTTAGTGCATTGGTTGTATCCGGGTGGCTCGATTCCCACGAAACGCATCGCCTAGTTGTCCACGACTGGCACCAGCATTGTCCGAACTGGGTTCGAAGCAAACTCAAAAGGTCGGGATTGAAATTCGCATCCGAGACTAGTGACCCGACTTACACCCCGACTAGTGACCCGACTTATGTCGCCACTGGAGAGACGACTAGTGAGGCGACTTACACCGTGACTAGTGACGGCACTATCCCCACCACGTCATGTCAAGCCACGCCAAGCCCCACCACCACCACCACCACCGCACGCGGCGAGCACGCGGAGTCGAACGCATGGACTATGGCGGCGGCGGCGGCTTCGAAGATGGGACTAGCAACGGCTCGGGTCAAAGTCGAGCGCTGTCGGGACAGCGGGGTTCCAATCGAACAGGTCGAGGCGGCACTGGATTACTGGCGGTCGCATCGGGAAGAGTTCGATGGCCCTGGTGCTCTCGGCATGAAGCTGGACGCGATGGTTCCCGGTCAGCCGGCAGACGAAGGCTGGCCGAAGCGGACGCGGCCGGTGGCGCGGAGCGACGACATCTGGGCTGAGTGCGACGCAGTGCGGGCGCTTGGTGACGACGAGCTTGATGGGCTGGCGGCGGCGGCTTTCAAGGGGAAGCTGGGCTTGCAAACAAACTGGCGGGAACAGGGACGCAGGTCAAGCTCGTGCATCGAGCATATCGCCCGGTTCCGAATTCGCAGCCGCAACAACGGAGCGACGTAATGCCAGCAACAGCAGAACGCACCTGCAACCTGACCCTGGAGCGTCACGACTGGGAGATGTTCGTGACATTGCTGGAGCGGACGCGGAACCCGATTGCGGCGAAGGCGCGGGAGTCGATTCGAACGGCGTTGATGGCGACGCTGGCTGATGAAATTTGCGTGCCGCGTGAGTGCGAAAAGTGGGCGACGGTGCTCGGCCTGGTGTGGGAGGACGCGATGCGACTGAACACGCACGCGAGGGACGTTTGCCATTCGGTGACGATTCAGATTTCGACGGCTCAGTTTCGGGGTTGAGCGATCTGCGTCGATTTGCAACGGGTGTGTTCAACGGGATGGCGAGGTGACAAGCATGAACTGCATCGAGTGTGGGAACGGTCCGCTGATTTTCTCGGCACGTACTCTTGGAACGTTGATGTGCCATCCGTGTGGTCACGAAAAGTACATCCAAGCCGTTGAGTTGCTGTGCGAAGTGTCGAATGTTGCCGCGAGAAGCGAGCGGATCACAGCGAACCTGGAGGACCGAATCAATCGATTCGTGTTGCAGTCTAGGAACCATGCACACGGGGGTGAGCCATGCGAGTAACGACTATCGACGAGGCGCGCGGCGTACTACCACCCGGAGACGGGACAGTTCACGTGGAAGGGGGAGGCGGAATGAGTCGATGGGCGTCCAATTACATCAGCCAGTTGTCTCGTGGGTACACGGTGCAGTTTCGTCCACAAGGTTCGTCAATGACTGGTCGTGTTGAGAGCGGACAACTATGCACAGTGGAACCTTCAAAGGTGATCCAGAGCGGAGACGTTGTTCTCTGTTCAGTGAAGGGAAGCCATTACCTGCACTTGGTGAAGTCGGTGAAGAATGGGCGATACCTGATTGGAAACAATCGCGGTGGGATTAACGGGTGGATTGGACTGGCTGCGATCTACGGAAAGCTGACAGAGGTGTCGCCATGACCCGCCGCATCACCCGAACCACGTACCGCGACGTGCGGCAGACGAGAGCAGCGCCGAAGCCGGAGTGGGCGCTAGTCGATCGAACCGGCCACGAGCAGGACACCGGGCATTCGAGCAGTTACCGGTGGAACCAGTGCCTGAGAGTTGGCGCGGGCCTGGAAGGCAGCGGAGAAGTGGATGAGCGGAAGGCGTGGCGGTGTCCGGACTGCGGCGCACCGATCGACTTAGGCGAGGGCGAGAATGTTCCGGAGTGCTGTCCGCGCTGCGGCAGCGTCGAGCCTGCCGACTGGAGGTGACTAGAAGTGTTTGCGAAGCCACAGAGCGAGAGCTTCCCTGAGAACGTCGCCGCGAGACTTGTCGCCGCGAGCGCCGTCAATGGAGTTCGCCAGAGACTCTGGAACCTTGCCGCAGAACGTGACGGAGCCTTCGGAATCACTGAGCGGCTTGCGGCCCGAACCTGGACGGAATCCACCGCGTTTCGATTTGGTTGACTTTTTCATCGGTTGCAAATCCTCTTTCGATTTGGTATACTATACCAGCGGCGTGCGACAGAGTATCCCCAAATCGGAGCGATAGCAATGGCAACAGTCGGAGACGTGGCGTGGGAGGTGGAGTGGTGCAGCGAGATTCCCAAGACGGAATTCGGAGACGACGACATCGACGGTGCTGTGCGACACAAGCGGTACTTCAGGACACGAGACGCGGCGATGAAGTATGCCGCGTATGTGTTCCCCGAGGACAAGGTCGGCTCCGTCATGGTCACGAAGATGGAGTTCAAGGCTTACAACGAAGACGACTCGCTGCGATATCCGACCGTGGGGTTCTGGGAGGAGATCGCAGATGCTGAGCACTACGAAGGACCGGAGGCGTAGACATGCACCAGAACGCAAAGGACATCACCGGCCAGAGGTTCGGCAGGCTCGTGGTCGTCGGTCCGACTGAGAATCGAGAACGACGGTCCGTGGTTTGGAAGTGCGATTGCGACTGCGGTCAAGTCGCAATGTCCATAGCGACGCACTTGCGAAACGGAAAAACCCAAAGTTGCGGCTGCTTGGCGCGAGAGGTACTTGCAGATCGGAACCGAAAGCGAACAAAGGCGGAAGAGGACAGGCGCGAATCATCGACGTCGTATTGGCCGTGGCGGTCGATGCGCCAGCGGTGCCGAGATCCAAAGAGCAAGGCGTACCGCTACTACGGTGGACGGGGAATAACCGTGTGCCAAAGGTGGGACGAATCATTCGAGAACTTTGTCGAGGACATGGGGCCACGCCCGTCTCTACAGCACTCAATTGACCGCATCGACGTGAACGGCAACTACGAGCCGAACAATTGCCGCTGGGCGACAATCGGAGAGCAGAGCGTCAACAGAAGGAACACCGTTCGGATCACAGCATTCGGGGCAACGAAGTGTCTCACGGAGTGGTCCGAGGAGACCGGAGTCAATCGGGCGACGATTCGGGCTCGCCTGAGAAAGGGCTGGGATCCGGAGCTGGCAATTACAACAGCGCCGAGGTGTGGAAGCTGCGAACCGTTGGAGTACCGATGAGCGAATTCGTTTCGTTTGACATTCTAACCGAGAATTCCGAGCCGATTCGGTGTGCGCGTCTCGTTGGAGATGGCTGGAACATCGAGGTCACGAGGCACGACGAACACACCGTAGAAGTCAGGTGTTGGGGAGACGTGATTGGTGGAGACCGGCTGCTGATTGTTCCCGCGTGTTCTAACGCCGTGTTAATCACAACGGACGTTGAATCAGGAAGGCGTGTCTCTGAAGAGGCGCGTGCGATGCACGAAACGTGGAAGGCCAACGATAAGTTCTGGCGGTCGAAGGAAAAGGCGACCTGAATGGACATCCGCGAACAGCGACGCATCGGACGAAATCCGAAACAGAAGGCACCGAAGCCAAAGGGGCCAGTTCCGCAAGACCCATCCCCGGAAGAGATCGAGCGAATGAAGCGGCTGATACGCGAAGAGAAGGGCGACGTGGACCCGATACCGGAGCGCGAGGTGGACTGGAACGTCGTGCGGCACATGCTGAATTTGGACGCGGGGGAGTACGAATGAGCGACGCAATCACATTCACGGTGCTCGGCCAGGCGGCGACGGCCGGCAGCAAGCGGCACGTCGGCAACGGGATCCTGGTGGACAGCAGCGGCGCGAAGGGGAAGTCGTGGCGAGCGGCGGTTCAGGATGCAGCGAAATCCGTGTTCACCGGAGACCTGTTGCGGTGTCCGTTGTACCTGAGCTTGGTGTTCTACACGCCGCGTCCTCTGGGACATTTCAAGTCGAAAGGCGGACTGAAGGACTCAGCGCCGGAGCATCCTGCGAAGCGTCCTGATGTCTTAAAGCTCGCCCGCGCCGTCGAGGACGGATTGACAGGCGTGGTGTGGCACGACGACGCGCAGATTGTTGAGGAGCAGTTGGTGAAGCGGTATGGAGAGCCTGCGCGGTGTGAGGTTTTGATTCTGGCGAAGTAGCGAACAAGTACAGCGAGACTAAACGCCAGTCGTCGATTTCGGCCGTAAAGTATTGCGGCGTGGCTGGATGCGGACAACCAATGGGAGATAACGGCAAAGCAATGGAGATGGTGATGAGTGTCAACGCCGGAGGAGAGATGGAACTGAACCCGCTCGACTTTATGAATCCGAGATCGATCGATGCCGCCCGAGACGTGTATCGGTGGATCGAAAAGAACGGCTGGCCGTGCCAGATGATGGATCTTGCCCGCCTGATCGACAACCAGACGGACCGCCTTCCTCATGCCGGAGACCAGTGGGTTCCACCGAGCCGCATCGACGATCAGTCGTACTGGTGGTGGTGGAACGGAGACCAAGATTCGGCACCGGTCCCGGTCTTCATCCTTAGAGATTCGGGTGGCAAGTATTTCGCGACGGAGGGGCAATTCGGATGGAACCGCTTTCAGTTCGTCGAGGAAATGGGCGGGCTGTGGCTCAAGGTGATTGAACCGCAGGTGCCGACCGAAGTTGGTTAAACGCCGTGACTGGCGGGCCGCACCTTGCGTCGGAATCGATTGCGGAACGGGCTGAAATTTATCGCGCGAAATAATGGGAGTGGTGCAGATGGCGACGACGCAGTTCAGCACAGCATGGTCGATGCCGTCCCGTTGGACGTTCGACCTGCCGCCGGTCCGGGGCTTCCTGGAGCGGTGGCTGAACGGCTGCGAGGTCATCGTCGATCCGTTCTGCGGCAAGAGCGCCATCGGAACTCTGCGGAATGACTTGGCGGACGGCGGACAGGATGCGGTCACCTGGTGCGAATCGCTCCTGGAAGAGTGGCGCGGCAAGGTTGATGCGGTGCTGTTCGACCCGCCGTACTCACCGAGGCAGATTGCGGACTGCTACCGGGGCGTTGGTCTCGTACCTGGTCAGTCGGACACACAGAGTGCGGCGCTGTACCGCCGGGTGCGGTTGCCGCTGTCAGAGCTGCTGAGGCCGGGTGGAGTGGCGTTGTCGTTCGGCTGGCAGTCGAGCGGATTCGGGAAGGAATGGCCGACCGGGGAAATCCTCCTGGTCCGTCACGGCGGAGCGCACAACGACACGATCTGTGTCGCGCAAAGAAAGCCGTCGTGTACCAGGTGAGCATCGCGCGACGCATTTCCGCAGATTTCAGGCACGCATCAAAGTAACGGCATTAGTGAGGTTCACATGAGACTCAGGGAGTTTTTCGAGCGGCTGCCGAAGGACGGGTGGTGGCTGTCCGACAAAGATGAAATCCGTCGCGGCGCTCATGGCGACATGGAGTGCCAGTGCCCAATATCGTCGATCGACGATTCTCCCTGGTACGACTTTGAGTCAGTCGCCGAGGAGCACGGGATCAACGAACGATTGACAAATTGGATCATTGCTGCGGCTGAAGATCTAAACATCGATGATCTGTCATGTAGGTGGCTCCGCCGTCTGCTTCTGGCGCACTGCGGACTGAGCGAACCCCAATAGTGAGGTTTCAATGAGCATTCTCGAAACGCTGAAGAAACTCGTCGACGATCAATTGGAGTCGGAGGGTATCACTCCGCACATTCTGGAGGCGGTCGATCTGTCAGTCGCCTACAGCCCTGTGATTCCGTACCCGACTGACGGAATGCATCCGGAGGTTGCGTTGCAGCACGCCGTCGAGGTGCGCCCGTGGGGGTTCTGCCGTGACGACGAGGTTCCCAAGAAGTTCGATGTTGACGGGAGAGTCGTTTCACCAGACGAGTTGAAGGTGATGCGGGCCAGATACCTGTTGCGGCGCGGGGAACACTACGCACCGCAGATGGAACGATTCCTTAAGGGCGAATAGATCGGAGGCGGACGTGAGCACGGCGGCGACTGAGGAACTGACCGAACTGCAGAAGCTGAAGATCGACGCCGTTCTGCGCGAAGAGACCATCGCAGATCTTCGGCGCGCTCTTGAGGCGTTCCACGAATACGACGGCGACGAGGATCTGTGGGGAGAGTTGATGAAGCGGTTGAAAGCCGAGCAGGCCGACGCAGCCCGCTGGCGGAAGGTGATGGACCTCGCGGCGTACGGCGGAACGTGGGGAAAGAACGGCGAGCACGTATGGCGGTTCCGTCCGATCATGGGGCCGCATCAGAACCTGCTGGACGCTGTGGACAACCTGGGGATCAACGGAGGGTAATGATGGCGGAAGACCGAGTGATTTCTGAATCAGCGATCAAGGCCGTGCTCAAACGGTTCTACGAGAACGCGCGGCACGCTCACGAATCGTCCGACACAGACGAGGATCGCGACTTTGCCTATCACGCGATGAACTGCACGCAGAGCATCGCGACGAGGCTTGGAATCGAGATCGACTGGTAGCACCGAATCACCATCAACAATAACCGGAGTAGTGAAAATGCCAGAGAGAAAGCATTACGTCGAATTCTTCAGCCCCGGATCGTTCGTTTCTGAGAGTAGGTGCAAGCCGATCGACAGTTGGGACGTAGCGGCGGCCGAGGCGATGGCAGACACCATCCTAGAGCGCTACAACGCCAAGCCCTACGGGTTTCGATTCAAGACGCGGATCGTCGCGGAGCCAGTCCCCGACGGCGCTGGCGGGACTCTGGAAGTGCTCCCAAAGACGGTCGATCAGAGCGGCATGCACTACTTGGGGGGGACGCTGCTGCGCTACGACGACCTGGAGGGCGATCCGAAGATGGAGATTGCCCGCAGCAACATGCGATGCAATCGGCACCCGATCATCATTCGCAACAACAACTCATGGATGTTCCACGGGGAATTCGAGGAGGGGGACTGCATCGTCGAAGGCGGCAAGGTCACGACGCGCGGCGACGATCCCGAGTTGGTTGAGTATCGGCGGCGGAAGAATGCGGAGTTTCAGGCAGAACTCGAAAGGGACATGGCGAAGTACGCAGCCGCCGAAAACGTCGTGTAAGCCGCGCTTAGCACGGTTCTAAATGGCAGTCGTTCTGAAACAGGAGATGAGACGTGTCCGCGAAGATGCACTTGAGGTTCGGCAGCGGAAATGTTGTGCGCTGGAGCGGCGGCCTTTGGATCGTTGAAGAAACGCAGGAGGAAGGCGAGCGGGACGGGAGGCGGCGTCCTCCAGGAGTTCGTCTCATCAGTTTCTCAAGCAGCCGAGTGACAGCCTTCCCGACTGACGAATGGCCTCCCGATCGGGTCATTCGTGACGAAGACGACGAGGACAAGATTCTGGAGACCATCAAGGGGAATCGGATCGACACGATCGAACTTCTGGCGGACAACGTCGAAGACTTCATCAAGAGGCGTCTGTTCGAACTGTTCGGGAACTTCAAATAGGTTTCGCGTCGCTGAGTCGGCGATCGAAACGCGGGTAAATCGAGAGGGGAGTTATTAGTCATGTTGAAGCGTGACGAGATTTCGGACCCGAATAGCTGCCTCAACCGGGCACGGGACGACGAGCAGACGTTCGTTCTCCTGGGGCGGGACGCGGCGGCACCTGCTGCGATTAGGGCGTGGGTCAACGAGCGGCTGAGGCTCGGAAAGAACATGCTCGAAGACGCGCAGATTCAGGAGGCACTTGAGGCGGCCGACAACTGGAAGTGAACGATTTCCGTTTAGAAACCCGGTTTTCAGGAGGTAGCGGCAGATGTGCGAATGCGGCTGCATTAGTGTCGATTGGCGATGGAAGATCATCGACCACGAGGGATCGGCGTGGCTGTTCGGTGTCTACGCATCGTGCAATTACTGCGTCGGACCTGCGGGAGTGCGGGTGTTCAAGGTTCCCGCAGATGAATTTCACCAGTGGCGTGTGGACGAAATCCCGCCGTTCGATTTGTGGCGGGACAACATCGGGTTCATCGACGTCGTTGATTACCAGATCGTTCGCCGGAAGGTGAAAGAGGCGATTCTCGGATTCGAGCCGGACGGAGATGCGATCGACGATATCGAAGCGGACGTTTTGGCAGAGGAGGCGATCCCCGATCTGCGGGACGCTGTGTTTGAAACGCTTCGGGAAGCAGACGCACGGTAAACCGCAGTCAGCGGCCCGACCCATAAAAGTGTCTTGAATAGTGAGGTTTCCGTGGACCAGATCGTCGAGCTGACCCGTCGTGAGATGGATGAACTGAATTGGAGGATCGGTTGCTACTTCCACGAGTGGTGCCGTGGGCAGACCGGCGTTCCCGATATCCGACTCGCGCAGAAGTTCTCCGAAGAGGCTGGCCTGATGACCAAGGACGTCGAGATACGCGGGCGCGTGTGGAAGCGATTCGAGCGGGGCTATCGCGTCGTGCAACGGAACCTGCACATGCTGCGGTGGGCACACTACGCGGCGGCGATCGACTGGACCGACGAAATGGCCAGGCAGATGCTCGCCTGGGCAAACGAAAAGGATGCGACTCCGGCAGAGATGCGAGCCTACCACCGGTCACTGGTGGGCACCGAAAGCGCAGAGTGACCGCTGATATTTCCAATCGTTCATTCGAGGTCCGGTACAACCATAGGGGGAGCGATGAGCGACGTCGAAGATCGATGCGTCCGCGCGGCGGCTGATTCGTTGGCCGATGAGGGCCGTCGCAAGGCTGCCAACCAGAGGGACGCCGCACGGTATCGCTGGCTCCGCGATCGCTACGTAGGGGTCCTGGTCCGAGAGGGAATTGAGCCGACGTGGAGCGGGTGGCTCGGACAGGAATCTCTGGACGAAGAGATTGATCGACGAATGGAACTTTCTAGCGCGACCGAAAGGGGGTGATGTCGAGTGTCGCGGTATTCGTGTTCGGCCTGCGGCGGTAGCCACGGGCGGCAACAATGCCCGGTGTACCCAATGCGATAGCAGGGGCGCGGCTGCTTTCAACGCGCGATTGGCGGACATTTCCTTTGGTAAACGCTGGGTAGGCAGAGGCGATGGACTGTTTCACACGAGACCTGATTCGAGGAAACATGGCAAACGAACGCGAGGAGAATGATCGTCGCGCGGCATTCATAGAGCGGGCGTCGATGGCGATCCGTGGCAGCGCCGACGACCTGCGGGAGAAGGGATTTGCTGTCGCCGTGCACAATGACTATCGGCACGACGGCCACAAATGGACGTTCTGGCTGATGACGATCAAAGTCGGCGATCGAGTCCACGCCTATCGGGGCGAGGCGAAAACGGACGCGGAGGCGCTCGACTTCATTCGGGCGGAGTACGCCAGGGACACGGACGCGCTCCACCACGCGCCTGCCTGCCCTGCGAATCACTACCACGGGAAACGAGCGCCGACGGGACGTTGCACCTGCGGGGCAGCGGCGATCGCGAAATCACGGTAACGCTGGGGCACACGACGACATCAGGAGTAGTGCGAAAATGGACGATGCGACGAGGCTATTCGAGTTGCGGCTTCTGATCCTCAAGCACTGCATCGCAGTCAAGGAAGTGGTTCGACTGTGGGGCGAGGGGAAGGTCGAGGCGGCTGTTGCGAGACTGGAGGGTGCGGCTACCGAAATGGAGGTCGCGAGCCGAAATCAGCAGATCGGCGTGGACAGCCGCTGCAAAGACTGCGGCGAGGTCTCGCCGGCGCTCGACTGGATCGACAATCAGTGTCGATGTCCGAAATGTCATTCCGAGGAAGGGTAACACAACGCCTAAGCCTCCGAACAAAAAGACAGAGATCAACGAGTTGGTGATGCTGCTGCGACGCGCTCGCGCGTGGGTGAGCCTCAGTCCGCATCACAGCTTTTGGAGGGACTACGAGCGGGTGATGGCGCGGTACTCGCATCCCGAGAACGCATCGGACGCACAATAACGTCCGAGCAGCAGGCGACATCAGCAATAGGGAGGTTTCAAGTGCAGATCGCGACGATGGATGAGGCCAGGGCACTTGTCGGCCGGACATTCCAGAAGGACGGGATTGTTCGTCGCATCACCGCTCTTGGCGAGTGGCTATACGAATACGAATGGGGCATCGGCGGCGTTCAGATGCGAGCGAACGGGACGGTCTCCGAGATGGAACGCTGGCTGTCCGGCGCGTCAGAGATCGTCGGCGCGTAACAAAACGAAACCGCGAAACTAAACGGGAGTAGTGCAGATGGACAAAGACGCCCTGGAGTTCACGGCACGAGTTCTGAATCTGGCACACGAGAGGTTCGGTGCGTTGCCGATTCCACATATTCAATACCCGTACACCGGAGACGCCATCTTCAACATGTCTCCGACCGGGGAGTTGTGGCCGGTCATGCACTTGATCCGGACGGCACACGAGCTGGTCGATTCAGGAAAGATCGTGTTGACATGACGCGCGCTGCGTTGTGCTTAGGCCGATGTAACCGGAGTAGTGAGATGAGCGACGAGAAACCGAATCGCTGCCTTTTCTGCGGCAAGGATTGCAGCTTCTACGCTCACTGCGATGGCTGCTGTTTGGGATGCGGAGACTCCTGGATGGCGAACGGGCCATTGTTGCTGCGTACGTACGTTGGCGCATTGAAACGCCTCATCGAAGAACGATCGCCGTCCGAGACCGTCAATCTGCTGATGATCGGTCAAATGGATCAGTTGGCGTCAGAGAACCGGGAGATGCGGGAGTCAATCAGTTTGTGCAGCGGCAGTTGCCGGACTCCTGAGCAGCAAAACGTCGTGTAACCAAGTCTTAGCGGAATCGAAGGGCGCGATAAATGGGACGGCAGATTGTGAGGCAACCGAACGGGCTCTATGCCGTGTGGTCGTCCAACGTGGACGATTTCATCATGGTAGACGCCACGGAGCGGGAGATCGGAGACGACTGGGTGCTGCAGATGGCGGAGGAACTTCGCAAGGACATTCGGGCGCGGATCGACCAACTGGAGAAGGGCGGGAAACCGTACTTTCAGTTCACCAGGTCGTTCGATGAATGCGTGGACACCATACGTCAACTGCACGGGGACGGCGCGGAAAGTCTGGCCCTGCTGGGAATCACGAAAACGCGGTAACCGGGATGTAGCCCACTTCAGGAGGCCGAATGAGCGAGCAACAGCAGGCGAGAGACGCAAAGACCAGCGAGCAAGTCGCAAGCTCGATGCGATGCCTGTCGGGGCAACTTCGCGGCAAGGGGAATCGGTTCGGTGCCGACGACTGCTACACGGCAGCCAGATTCATCGACCGGCAAGCCGACGAACTGCGCGAGGCGCGGCGGCTGCTGGAGCGGCTGCGTGGATACAGGAACAAGGGATATCGACCATATTCGGATGACGTTCTCAAGGAGTCAGAGTCCGACAACGCCGCGCTGCGTACTCAACTGTCCGAGTTGCAGCAGCAGGTCGAGAAGCTGCGGGCGGACGCGGTGTGTGTCGCTGACCACCTGAGGCAATGTCAGTTAGACGGGCACGGGTGGCTGAAGCCTCTTGAGACTGCGTTGCGAACCGCCGTGGACGCAGCGCGCTCGTCGGACTGACGGGGAGGACCTGGGGACGAGGGGGAACGAAACAGGAGAACTGAAATGTCAAAGCAGCGATTCACAGGAGAAACCAAGGCGTGCGAACCGGGCGCCACGGTGTACTTCTCGTGCATGGGGTGCCTCAAGGAATTCGAGTTGTCACTGGAGCCTCGGTGTCGTGAACTCGGAAGCGACGGCATCGACCCCGCCGAGATATCGCATTGCCCGGTGTGCGGAATGGAACTGCTGGCGTTCGACTGACTAACACACCTTGAACCCAGCGCCCCGAACACTTAGCATGGAGCGAGCGGCAAAGCATGGTCGCAGCATCAGAATCGAAGGATCAGGTGCTCTACAGCGCCACCTTCCCCCCTGAATCCAAAGTCGAGGTCAAGCATCTCGCGAGCGGCTGCGTTGCAGTAATCGTTCGCGGACGTAAGCCGAAGCCGAAAACATAACCCGGTCCCCGACCGGACTGATCGACAGCCCCCGGCTGGTACTGCTCAACGCGAGCGGTTCCAGCCGTTTTTGTTTGGACATGGCCGACAACGTCAACATCCCCGGCTGGACGTTCCGCGTGTTCAACGTGGTGCAGCCGATCGTCGTTGTTCTGGCGGGATGGGTGGTCGTCGAGATGCGCGGTCTGCGGGATCAGGTGACGGTTCTGAACGTGCAGATGCAGTCGGCGCTGGAGACAAAGGCCGAACTGAAGGCGATCGACACGCGGTTCAATCTTCTGAGCGAGCGGATTTCGCGGATCGAGGGCAGAGGCGCGGGTAACTAACCAAAGTCAACCAACAAACAGGGGGCAAGCATGCTGACGGCAGCGCAACAGTACGAAGCGAGGACATCCAGCAACATTCGAGACGAGCAGCCGCGACGGACGGGATCGATTCCGGCGACGGCAAGCCGGATCGCCTGCGAGGTGGACCAGCTCGATTCGACTGTGAAGGAACTGTACGAACGGCTGTCACCGGTCCTTTCGAATCATCCCGGAGCGGGAGCAGTGAAGGAGCGGGACGCGAAGTGCTCTCAGCCGTGTGAGTTGGCGACGCACCTGGACGGCGTGTCGGACCGCGTCGGTGCAATTTCCATGATGCTGAGGGAGATCATCGAACGGCTTGAGGTCTGAGTCAGAAACACTGAGTGCCGAAAGGCGCGACGGGCAAGACTAAGAGCGGGACGCCGACCAGCGCGAACTGATCGACGCCCCTACCACCACAACCCGAAAGGCGGGCTGCGATGGCTAACGGAACATCGGCACGCGCAGGCGTGCGACGTGAGTTTGGGGCCACCCTAGCGACTGTGCGGGTTGTGCGGCCGCGCCGGGTAGTCGGGTGAAGGTCCAGATTGGAGATCACGTCGTGACCTGGAAAGGCTTCACGCTCGCGATGATTACCGTCGCGCTCGGTCTCATCGCCATCAACCGGGAATCGGTGAGCGACCTGGAGAGCAAGATCGAAAGCCGTGTGTCGCGCGACGAGTTCGCGCAGTACGTCATGGCGCAGAACCGCTGGCAGGACCGGATGGAGACGGCGATCGAGTCCGTCAGAAGTGCGGCCGTGCAGCCGACGAACGATGTGACTCAGGCGCAGTACGTACTCGTGCAGTTGCCACCGTCTGCTGACGAACTGCAAGACCAGCGGGTGCGAGACATTCTCATGCTGAACCAGAGGGGAGAACCGTAATGCCAGCAGGACCGGGACCAGACGGGACGTGCGGGAGTCCTCCGCAGTCCTGTTTTACGCAGCAAAACATCGCGTGGCACAACGCCAACGTGATTAACGAAGAAGCGGAATTCACGGACCTTCAGAACCAGCTCACCACGCAGGGAGGCGTGGTGACGGCGGCGAAGGCAGCGCGCGATCACGCCGTGAACAACGCCTGCCCGATGTGAGGGAGTGACCATGAACGTAGGCGGCGTTCGGATCAGCAAGAAACTGGCGGCGTTGATCTCCGGGGTGGCGATGAGCGAATACCTGCGCCAGACCGGACAGACTCTCGAACAGATCCAGCCGATTATCGAGCTGGTGATGGTGTACCTCGGCGGGCAGTCAGTGGTGGACGCCGTGAAGGCGTGGAAGGACAAGCCATGAAGATTACGGGGATTTGGGTGCAGATCATCGGAGCCGTGGTGACGGCCGTTCTGGCGATGCTGAAGCTGCCGGAACCTCTGAACGACATCATCCGGAAGATCATCGACTCGTTGGTGAACAATCCGCAGGCGGCTGGCCTGGCGGCGGTGTCGGCCGGGTTCGTGGGCTACGGCCTGTACCAGTACCAACCGAAGACGGCGGTGGAGCGGGCTGCGGAGCGAGCGGCGTCGGCTAAGGCCGAACTGGAAACGGCAATGGCGATCGCCGGCGTGGAGTCCCCGGCGCTGGGGCAGTTGAGCGCCGACATGAACAAGGGCATGTCAGCGGCGTGTGCGGAAGCGCGGCGGGAGAAGGCGAAGGTCGATGCAAATTGACGCCAAGTCGCTGATCGTTGTGGCGCTGGTGCTGTTCCTGGCACTGGCCGGGGGGAAACCGCCGACTCCCGACCCGAAGCCGGATCCCAAGCCGGACCCGGTTGTCGTCGATGGTGCGCCGTTTCCGTCTGAAGGACTGACGGTGGTCATCATCGAAGAGACCGAGACCCGGATGCGTGGGGAACTGTCGCGCGGTCACTTCGCGGCGCTGACCTCGCAGGACGTGCGTGATTGGGCGAAGGCGAACAATGCTCACCTGCGGGTGTTCGACAAGGACACGCCGACGGCGGGGATGACGGCGACGGAAGCGGCAGCGTTCAAGCTGAAGTTCGATTCGCTGCCGTGGATTCACATCGCTCACGGAACAAAGGGATTCACCGGGCCGCTGCCGGATGGCGTCGAAGCGACGATCGCCCTGATGGGGAGGTTCAAGTGAGCTTTGTAATCGACCCGAACAATCCGCCTCCCGCGCCGGACGGTTTCTCAAAGGGACTGGAGCCGCGCCCGGTCGAGTTCGGGAAGCTGCCGTACGCGGCCGCGTGGACGGGAACCCCGCTGACGGCGACGGAACTCAAAGAGCAGATCGCTTTCCGGAAGGCGAACCGGATCGGACTGATCGCGCGGAGCAAGGCGAACGGCGTCGGGATCAAGAACCAGAACGGGACCAATTACTGCTGGGCGTTCGGAGCGATTCGGATGCTCGAACTGACCCGGTTGCAGATGGGCGAGGAGCACGTATCGCTGTCGCCGGCGAGCGTGGCCTGCCTCATCAAGAACTACAAGAACGTCGGCGGCTGGGGCGGGGAGTGCCTGGCCGGGATCAAGAAGTGGGGCGTCGCTCCGGAATCTCTCTGGCCCGAGCATGCGATTGACAAGCGGTACGACAACGAGCAGTCGCGCGAGGCCCGGAAGGCGTTCAACGTCACTGACTTCGCGGACATCCCCGACGACTTCTACTCGGTGATGACCCTGCTGGTCCGGGACATTCCCTGCTCGGTCGCCTTCGACTGGTGGGGGCACCTGGTGTGCGCCGTCGAGCCGGACGTGGTGAACAACCAGCTCGGATACTGGATCGACAATTCGTGGAACACGACCTGGGGGACGGCTGGCCGGGGATTCATCACCGGCAGCAAGGCGGATCCCAGCGAGGCGTATGCGGTACTCGTTCCGACTGCTGCTTGAGGACTCCCCATGAAGACCACGATCGCCGGAATCATCGCGTTGCTGCTGTTGACGGGTTTCGAGTCTCCACGTCCGTCTCTGGAAGGAGGTGACTCGCTATCTCTGCCGGCGGATTCCGGCAGTACGTCGCAGGATGCGATTTCCCCCGGCACCGGGGCTGTTGGCGCTCCAGTCGCGGCCCCGGTGCCACCTTCTGACGCGCAGGATTCCCGGCCAATCGTGCGCATGTACGCGCCCGAATCGTGCTCGGTCTGCGACGCGCTGCTGTCCGAGATTGAGAAGGTCGGGGAAGCGTCGCTGCCGTTCCGGGTGGTCAAGTGGCCTCTTGAGGACTGGATGGTCGACGGCCCGTGGTTCTACTGGCAGTCCGGGAATTCATCGAACGGCTGGATGCGATTGCGCGGCCTCCAGACTCTGAACGGGAAGAGACTGGACTACCTGTTGCGGGAATGGCTCGAGACACAGCCGGACGCCCGCGAGGTCGCTTCACAGGGGCAGGACGGAGTTCACGTCTGCTGCTGCAAGGGAACGGACACGGAAGCCTGCCTGTGCGTGGAAGAGATCCGCAAGGGGACCAAGCGCGGTCCCTGCACCTGCAATGCCCGGTTCGGAAGCCGGCACTACGTTGACGCGAACGGCAATCCGACGGGACCGGCCGGCGGGTATCGGGAACTGGCGATTCAGACACCGGTGGTTCGGATTCAGTCTCAGTCGTCCTATTGCCCGAACTGCCGGCGATGACGAATGGTCAACGGCGTCTGCCAGATGTACCGGGTGTGGGTGAGCGAATGAAACTAATCAGCGACCGCAACTTCCCGTTTGTGGTGTTTGCAGTGTCTGTGGTTCTCGGATTGGCTCTGGCTGCTGCTGTGATTGATGCGGAACGTCGAGGAAACGAAGCGTTGATTCGGATTGCGATTCAAGAGGCGAAGATGCGGCAGAAGTGACACATGGACCCGGTCATCAAACAAAGGACGCAATGGCTGATTCAAGATTTCTGGCAGTCGGGCCAGAAGTCGTACGAGGAGACTCGCCATCACGTCCTGCTGAAATACCGGGACCACTTCCCATGCGTGTCGGAGTATGCGTGGGAGTCAGCGCTGCGTGATGCGGTCGTTCAGTGTGTGAGAGAACTCGTCAGTGAGAAATGAAAATTGGCTCCGCGCTGTGTCATCAGCCGGAGCCGTGGTCAACCCTTCGCATGAAAGGATCGACGGATGACACGGTACATCAGTGTGACATTGGATGAAAGCGACGGTCCAACGAAGTTCAACCAGCTAACGAGAATTGGTCCTACGGTGCTCGTGGAATTCAGGTTTGCAGCGAATGGAGATCGTCATTCGAGGCATTCTTGGAACACATTGGTCCGCGCCCGTCGAAGGCTCATTCAATAGATCGCATCGATAACAGTCTCGGGTACGAACCAGGAAACGTGCGATGGGCCACAATTTCACAACAGCAGAGAAACAGGCGATCGAACAGGCTGCTGACAATCGATGGTGAAACAAAGTGCATGACCGACTGGAGTGCGAAGTTCGGACTGATGCCTTCGACGGTTCAAAAGCGTCTGACTTTGGGGTGGTCCGCTGACGAGGCAGTAAAGACTCCAGTCGGATGTCGGCGGGAGTTGGTTTCGGAGTCGTGAGCACGAGGGAGGCGATCGGGTGAGCAGAAAACCTTTGTGGGACTTCCGTGGCTTCTTCAAGAGCTGGAGGAGACCGGACCGTCCCGTGATGTATCGGTGGTGGCCTGTTCGCGTGGGCTGGTCTTCTGGTGGAAACCACGCTCATTTGTGCTGGCATGGCTGGCCGGAGCGGAGAGCCGAGATATGGCCCGACGCCACCTACAAGACATGCGGTTGGACTCTGCACGTCGGCGCATTCAAGGTCTACTTCGGACGACCATGAAAATCATCCTCGCCACCCTGCTGCTGGTCTCCACGGCAAGCGCCGACGGTCCTTTTCTGGGCGGAGGCGGCTGGCCGGCTGGAGATGAAGTCCAGTCGTCTGCTGGCCCGCTGTTCTCCATCTGGCACATCGACGGCCACGGCTACCAGTGGCAGCAGGCCCAGATTGACGCCGGTTATCCGGTCGAGCCGTCCATCCGCATGATTAACGCGGCACTGCGGGAAGGCGGGGCGATCGTTGACGGGGTTCCGAAGCAGATCGGCATCCTGAACGGCAATGCTCCGCTGTTGTCGCGGATGAACAACGGGCCGATCGTGCTGCGGATGAACAACATCACCGGCGAGATCGATGCCACGATCCCGCGCATGGTGCTGACGGAAGAGAACTGGCGGGAGTCGGTGTTGTGCGTGCGGCGGAAGATTGATGGCACTCTGGATCAGACGCCCGAGCCGAACCCCGTGGGGCCAGTGTGCAAGTGGCAGGAATGCGGCCGGTTGTGGGCGACAGGAGCGTGGATGCGTCGGCTGCAGGAGATTGTGCCGAGTCCCACCGAGATCATCCTTCGCGAGAACAACGAAGGCGAGCGGGTCAAGTTCAAGGAACTGTGCTCTGAGAAGTCCGAGAAGGTCAAGTTGCCGGATGGTACGCGGGTGACGGTCGTGACGCTGGCATGGTTGCCGCGTGCCAACCTGGAGAGCAAGTCGCTGCAACTGGCCGATTGGGTGGATGAGCGTCGGAACAGGAAACCGGAGGACTGTGAATCCGAGTTTCACGCGGCAGAGAATGCCCTGTACCACGCCCTGTATGCGGCATTCGATGCGGAACTGACGGACGGCTGGCGTGGGAAACTTCGAACAGTCGGCTACGGCAGCTTCGACGAGAATCACCAGAACACGACGGCCAGCATCGCTCTGTACCTCGGGTGGTACTCGGATTCTTTGCTCACCAGCCCACAACACGAGCAGGCACTGGCGAGCTATCAGGCAGACTGGCAGACATCAGCGTGGCGCGAGTTGAGCGTCGATATCGTTCCGCCTGCTGTCATCGCCGGACATCAGTCCCAACAGCACGCCATCGTCGATCCTGAGTCGTGTGCGGGATTCTTCACCGCGATGGCGTGGCGGATGCAGTCACCGGGCAAGGAAGTGCGATTGGTCTGGTGGGACAACGCGAACACGCTGCCGACTCAGATACTCGTGGCCCCCAAGCCGAACGTTGCGGAGTACCTGCTGTCCATCGGCCGGACCGACGTCGCGAACGCCACGGTGGAAGACTACGAACTGGCGTTGCTGCGGCAACTGAAACGCATCGCAGATCACCCGACGATCAACCGCTACTGGCGGGAAGGCACGACTCGCGTTCTCGCGTGCCCGCTGAACGACGCGACGGCGAACCGGGTGTACGCTACGGAGACTGAGATTCCCGGTGTCGCACAGACGCTGCTGTTCGTCTACACGCCGTGTGATCTGAGCGGCGAGATTGAGGTTGGAGCGTGGACTGTACGGGCCAAGCGTTGCGGGTACTGGCTAACCGGTTCAGTTCAGGAGATTGAATGACATGGCCGACAATCACTACGCATTCGACGCGGGCACGCCGCACGGGTTCAAGTTGCGCAGGGCGCTCGACAATCTGGAGCGTGGTCTTGAGGAGCTGATCGACGAACGCGACGCCATGAACCTGATGATCGACGGTGATGGTTCGCAGAACGCGCACTTCGCGGGTGCATCAGCGCACTTCGGATTCGAGAACACCGGTGCGGACTGCAAATCGGCGTTTGCGGAGATCAACAGCGCGCTCGGGAAGCTGACGACCAACGCATCCGTGGACAACGTGAACGCGGCCGTTCTGCAACTGTTCAACAAACTCCGCTAAATGGCGACTGACACACGAGTACCGACCGGCAACAGCGCCGTCGCCAACGACTTCACGGCGTCGGCGGGCAATCGCTGGGAGTGCGTCGACGATCCCGTCGGCTCTCCCAACGACGCCACGGACTTCGTGTTCAAGCAGAACAGCAACGGAACTCAGCGGTTCACGCACGCGGCTTTTTCAATTCCAGGCGGGAGCACGATCAACAGCGTCACGGTGAGGTTCCGCGCGCAGCGGACGGCAGCCGGGGCATGCACCTTGGCCCCGATGATCCGGGTGGGCAGTACGAACACCACCGGAACCAGTCAGGCCATGACGACGTCATGGGCTGATTACTTCCAGACGTGGGCGACCAACCCCAATACCGCCTCAGCATGGACGGTGGACCAGGTCAACGGCGTTGATGCGACGAATCCGCTGTCCGAGTTCGGGGTCAACTCCGGCGGACTGGCGTCCGGCGAAGAGGTGCAGTTAACGCAAATCTACATCGAGGTGGATTACACGGCTGCTGCTGCAGGCAACCCGTGGTACTACTACCGACAGCAGCAGTGAGAGCGAGAAAATGCCAGACATCTGGGTCGATGTTGATACCGCGTTGTCGGAAGTGCCCATCAACAAGGCACAACTGATCGACGACGGAGATTTCAAGAGTCGCGAGGAGTCGGTCACGTACAACCAGGCCGGTCTCGATCTCGTCTGGAACTTCATCACGACGTCTGGAGCGTTCACTCAGACGGCCGTCACTCCCACGGACACGGGAGGGAACTACGACTGGGTGAATCAGGGGAACGGCTTCTACACGATCGAAATCCCGGCAAGTGGCGGCGCGTCGATCAACAACGACACGGAGGGAGTCGGGTGGTTTGCGGGATTTGCAACGGGCATCTTGCCGTGGGTTGGCCCGACGATCGGTTTCCGGGCGTCTGGTCTCAATGACAAGCTGATTGATAGCGCGTACAGCACGACTCGCGGACTGGCGGGGACGGCTGTTCCAGATGCTGCGGCAGGCGCGGCTGGCGGTCTCCCGACGGATTCAGCCGGCAAGACAGCGTTCAACGACATTGCGGCGACAGCCATTGTGTCGTCCGGAGCGATCACCACCAGCGGCGGCGCGGTGTCTACGGTGACGACGGCCACGAACGTGACCACCGTGAATGGGCTGGCTGCGAACGTGATTACGGCGGCGAGTATTGCGAACGGTGCGATTGACGCGGCGACATTTGCGGCTGATGTTGACGCCGAAATCCTGTCCTACGTGGTCGATGACGCCACGCGGATCGACGCATCGGCGCTAAACACGGCAAGCGCCACGACTATCCCGGCGATTAGTGCGATCTTTACGGGCATCACCAGTCTCGCACAGTGGCTTGGGCTAATTGCCGGCAAGCAGACCGGCAACAGTACGGCGCGCACGGAACTGCGGGCGACTGGCGGCGGCAGTGGCACATACGACGAAACGACCGACTCTCTGGAAGCGAACCGCGACAACATCGGCACGGCTGGTGCTGGGCTGACAGCGGCGGATGACGCCGTGATTACAGCAATTGGAGCACTGAGCATTCCCACGGCCGCCGCGAACGCCGACGCCGTGTGGGACGAGGCCACGAGCGGGCACACAACATCCGGCACGTTCGGCGAACAACTCAAGACCGACGTCGATGCCATTCTTGCTGACACTGGGACTGATGGCGTTGTCGTCGCGTCGCACACGACGGCGGCAAAGGCGGAAATTAACGCCGAAGTGCTGGACGTGCTCAACACTGACACGTTTGCAGAGCCGGGACAGGGTTCGCCAGCGGCCACGGCAAGCCTCGTGGCGAAGCTGGGCTATCTCTACAAGGCATGGAGAAACCGCAGCACGCAGACCAGCAGCGAATACGCCCTGTACGCGGACGACGCAATCACTAAGGACCAGGAGGCGGCTGTGAGTGATAACGGCACCACCTATGATCGCGGCGAGGTCACAACGGGTGCCTGATGGCGATCGACACAAGGAACCGCCGATCAAGTGCGATCAACCCGCAGTGTCCGTGGCGTGGGCAGTGGCCTGCGCCCGACAGCACGATTGACCAGGCGGACAGACAGCACGGATTGTGGAGTTATGCGGGGATCGTGGCGGGAGCAGCCGCCGCCGTCGTCCCCGATCTGCACTTTACTGCACCTCACGAAATGGACTGGTTCACGGCTCCGGTTGACCCTGACCTGTTTAGCGCAGAGAGCAATTGATGGACGGCGGAATCACCTACAGAGACGTTCGGCAAGGGAAAAAGGGCACGCTCGTATGGGATGCGGGCGACAACAGCGCCGTCGATACGGCTGTCGGCGTGAAGCCGCGCCGTCAACTCGTTGCTGGTGAATCGTGCAGCTCGGCAACCGTGTCCTGCATCAGCAAGCCGACCGGCGCAACCGTGGGGACAATCTCCGGTGGCGATGACCTGGAACTCGGCACTCCAGCAGCAGTGGCCGCGAACACCGAGTGCAACGACCGCATCGTCGAGAGCGGCGAAGGAATCACGATTGCGTACACGTTTGCGGACGATGCGCCGCTGGGAACGTACGTTCTGAAGGGCGAGATTACCACGAGCACGAGTCGGCAGGTGCCGTACTGCGTGCACCTGTCACTGGTTTCATGCTGAGGAGTTGTCAAATGGAGCTTCGCAAGCTCGGAAAGCGTCGGTCGTTCAGGTCTCTCGTGGGACAAAGATTCGGGAGGTTGGAGGTTGTCGAATATCTCGGAAGCGACAGGCACCACAACACGCTGTGGTTGTGTCGGTGTGAGTGCGGTCAAGAAAAGCGGGTCCACGGTCCGTGTCTCAAGTCCGGCAACACAATCAGTTGTGGATGCGTTATGCGCGAGAAGGTGGCGAAACGATCGTCAACTCATGGATGCGCGCGAGTAGGGCGATTGACGCCAGAGTTCAGGACATGGGTGTCGATGCGTTTCCGGTGCCGCGACACAAGGCACGCGAACTATGGCGGACGAGGAATACGGGTGTGCGACAGATGGGACCAATCGTTTGAGGCATTTCTTCAGGACATGGGTCCGCGCCCATCGGATCAGCATTCTCTCGACAGAATCGACGTAAACGGAGACTACGAGCCGCACAACTGTCGCTGGGCAACAGTCAAGCAGCAGCTCAGGAATAAGCGGGGCAACCGACTTCTGACGTGTCGCGGCGAGACGAAAACTCTAGCCGAGTGGTGCGAGATCACAGGACAGAAGTGGCACACGATCACGGGACGCATCATGCGCGGATGGGGAGTAGAGGACGCAATCTTCCGGCCGGTTGACAAGAGGTATCGGTCGCGATTCAAGGGAGACAAGAGAGTGGAGTGCGTGTGATGGACAGCATGAACCGACGCTCGATGCTGAAGGCGGCTGCGGCTGGAATCGCTGCGGCGTGTGGGATGGACAAGACCGGCTCTCTCGTGGATGCCGTGAGAGTGGACGAGTCGCAGATTATCGAAGGAATGCAGCGTGCGAATGAAGCCATACGACGTATGACGGCGGCGATCAGGATGCACAACGAGGCGATTAATCGCGGAATGCTGTCGATCAACGAACTCCGAGTTCTGGAGCGACTGTCATGAACCGACGCAACGCAATCAAGGCGGCAATCACAGGTGTGGCTGCGGCGTGTGGGTTGAAGGCGAAGCCCAAGATCACCATGCGCGGATTCTGGGCACGGATTACCAGCGTTGGGTATTCGCCCATCAGCAACAAATGGGGAGAGAAGTGGGAGCGGAAGTGCTGGGAATGCGATGGCCTCACTCCGGACGTGGTGTGCCACCGTTGCGGGTTCGACTCGGGAGTGCAGCCAGATGGCAGCTTCCTGGTTCCCCCACGGTTCACGGCAGAACTGAACGCGATGTGCAATGCCAACCGCACCTAAGACCCTACGGCCACGCAGGACCAAGCGGCCAGAACGCAGGGCCAGCAGCAACCAACGCGGCTACACATGGCAGTGGCAGAAGACTCGCAAGGTACGCATCTACGCACTGATCCAACGAGACGGACCGTACTGCGGTATCTGCAAGGGATTGCTGCCAGCGAACAGCACAGACATTCACATCGACCACAAGGTGGCACCGAGCACCAAAGGGCCAGTAGGCAGCGAGGAGTATCAGCGGTGGTTCAACGACGAGGACAACCACCAGTGCGCGTGTGCAACGTGCAATTCAGCGAAACAGAACCGATGAAGGGAGCGAGATGAGTACGGACGTTGTGATTGTGGCGCAGCACCCGACGCTGCCGTATGGGTTCGATGCTGATGGAGTCGTGTATTACCGATGCGCGCAAACGTCGTGGAAGTGGGAAAGAAAGGCGACCCGAAAAGAGGGCTACCGAACGGTTATTCAGTACGAGGTTGACCAACAACGAAAGCGAATCGGAATTCAGAGATTGAGGCGCGAGTGTGGACTGAAGTCGTGGTTCGACTCTCCCGCGAACCGGTTCCTGTCGGGGGATGAATGGGACGAACACGAGGCGCTACGACAGGTGAAGGCGCAGTATTGCGAGTGCTGCGGTTCTCCAAAGCACAGGAACGCAAGGCGTCCCATCTGCGGATCATGCGCCTACGCATGGAAGCGACTGGCCAACGCCTCTCAGAGATGCGGCTACTGCGGAATGGCGTATGGAGGACACAAGCGTAAGTTTTGCAGTGGCGAGTGCAGGCAGAAGGCACACCACGAAAGGCTGAAGATGTCCACCGTAGAACGGAGCTGCAAAGTCTGCGAGACGGAGTTCCGTACCAACAAGTCGAAGCGGTCTCTGTGTTGCAGCGACGAGTGTACTGCCATCCACAAGGCGCGGATGCAGGCGAACTGGGTGATGGTGGAAGGAGAGTGCCTCCGCTGCAAGGAGCGGTTTCGCAGGCGTGTGATGCAGCAGCACATACAGAGTATGGGCAACTACTGCTCAACCCAGTGCCTGAAGCGTGACCAGCAGGTTGGCAACATGCGTGCATGCAGGAAGCGCATGCTAGATCAGGTGCGCCCACTGTTGAGCACCATCGGTGATCGTGATGGGTGGGTGTGCCAACTATGCGATGAGCCAGTAGATGCACAGCTCTGTGCGCCTGATCCGCAGTGCGCATCCATTGACCACATCATCCCACTCAGCAGAGGTGGGACGAATGATGAATGCAACCTGCAATTGGCACACTATGGGTGCAATAGTCGTAAGTGCAATCGCACACAAGACATACGGGGGGAGGTGTCCGACTTAGACGTAATGCCTCACGAC
>Ga0315910_10000287_pt1 | contig 54401 bp, 46 predicted proteins | sample EdamamesoilMG_FD_204470 | JGI IMG/M metagenome (GOLD analysis project Ga0315910, IMG submission 204470) | Garden soil microbial communities collected in Santa Monica, California, United States - Edamame soil | ecosystem: Environmental > Terrestrial > Soil > Garden | place: USA: California... | reverse complement strand
ATCAAACCCGACTTTAAAAGTCTATCCGTTCCGGAAGAACTGGTACAATGGAAAGACGCTTACATGGTATTGGGTATTTCTGATCTTCGCGGCATTAACGATAACCTTACGTTCACCGTAGGCGACAAACCTGTAGCGACTGAACCGCTCAATAACCTGGGCATTTATATTGACTTTGCCCCACGAGAAATGAATTCCGATTATGCCCATGTTGACAGCGATGACAACACGCCTTCGCATCATGGTATCATTGCAAAACTCGATTGGCAAGGTGAAGAAAATTTTACAGGAGCAGTACAAATCAATCTGAACCTAAAAGGAAGCAAGCGCCTGGATTTTGTTCCGTGTGGTAAAACTACCGAAGTTAAACTTGCCGGCCCCTGGGCTGACCCCAGCTTTGATGGCGAATTTCTGCCAGCCGATCGTACCGTAGGAGCCGATGGATTCACCGCGTCCTGGAAAGTGCTTCACTTCAACAGACCATTCTCACAACTATGGACACAAACCAATCAACATCTTGGATCGCAATTCGGAGTAAAACTGTTAGTGCCCGTTGATCAATATCAAAAAAGTATGCGCACATCCAAGTATGGTATCCTTATTATACTACTAACCTTTATGGCGCTGTTTCTGGTTGAGATTACACAGAAAATCCGCATCCATCCTTTTCAATACATTCTCATTGGTGCGGCCCTGATCATTTACTACACCTTGTTGTTGAGTTTCTCCGAACAAACCGGATACAATCTGGCCTACATTATTTCTTCAGTAGCCACGGTAGTACTGATCAGCTTGTACGCTACTACCTTCCTGAAAGGAAAGCTATCCATACTCTTTTCAATTCTGTTAATCACGTTCTACTCGTTCATCTTCATCATCATACTGCAACAGGATTTATCGCTGTTGTTGGGAAGCATCGGGTTGTTCCTGATCATTGCAGCGTTGATGTACTTCTCGAGAAAAGTACGCTGGTACAATGAAACACCGGCAGAAGCAGGCGAGTAACAGAATTTTGTTTTATTACATTCACCACACAGCCCACGGTTGAACCCGTGGGCTGCTTGTTACTCACTTCATGCATTGCTAAAAGCACAGAAGACACAGAAATAATCCTGTGTCTTCTATAAATACTGTGAAAATAAAAATTACTCCTTATCCAGAAACGGATAACGATAATCAACCGGAGGAACGAAAGTTTCCTTGATGGTTCGTAATGAAACCCACCGAAGCAGATTTACTTTTGCTCCGGCCTTATCGTTTGTGCCCGATCCTCTGGCTCCGCCAAAAGGCTGTTGCCCTACTACGGCACCGGTAGGTTTGTCGTTGATGTAGAAATTGCCGGCTGCGTTAGAAAGCTTCTTTGTAGCTACTTCGATAGCATACCGATCTTTCGAGAAGATAGAACCGGTTAAGGCATACGGTGAGGTGCTATCCACCAGCGCAAGTGTTTCCTCAAATTTCTCAGCAGGGTAAACGTAGATAGTAAGTACCGGACCAAAAATTTCTTCGCACATCGTAATCGAAGACGGATCTTTCGAAACGATTACGGTTGGTTCAATGAAATATCCTTTTGACTTATCATACTTGCCACCGGCAATAATTTCATTGGAAGAATTAGCGCGCGCCTTTTCAATGTAACCGGTAATGGAGTTGAACGCTTTTTCATCAATTACAGCGTTGAAGAAATTACTGAAGTCTTCAGTGCCGCCCATCGTAATGGTCTTCAAATCTTCCAGCATGTATTTCTTCACATCATCCCACAGGTTAGAAGGAATGTATGCGCGCGATGCAGCCGAACATTTTTGTCCCTGGTATTCAAACGCGCCACGGGTTAACGCTACAGCAACCTCCTTCGCGTTGGAAGATTTGTGCACCATTACAAAATCTTTTCCGCCGGTTTCGCCAACGATGCGCGGATATGACTTGTACTTATGAATATTCTGGCCAATCGTTTTCCACATACTCTGAAATACTCCTGTACTTCCGGTAAAATGTAATCCGGCAAAATCCTTGTGACTAAAAATTACATCGCCAGCGGTTGGACCGGTTACATAAATCAGATTGATAACACCATCGGGTAAACCTGCTTCCTTCAATACTTTCATGATTACATTGGAAGCATAGATCTGTGTATTGGCGGGTTTCCATACTACCGTATTGCCCATCAGGGCCATGCAAGTAGGAAGGTTTCCGGCAATGGCTGTAAAGTTGAAAGGTGTAAGCGCAAACGTAAAGCCTTCCAGCGGGCGATACTCCATTCTGTTCCAAACACCCTGAGATGATTCCGGCTGCTCGTGATAAATCTGCGACATGAAGTACACATTGAAACGCAGGAAGTCAATCAACTCGCAAGCCGAATCAATTTCTGCCTGGTATGGACTTTTCGACTGGCCCAACATGGTGGCCGCGTTGATAGCATAGCGGTAAGGACCAGCCAGCAAATCGGCAGCCTTTAGAAAAATGCTTGCGCGATGTTCCCAGCTTAGGTCTGTCCATGCGGCTTTTGCAGCCAATGCCGCGTTGATTGCCTGTTCTACATGCGAGGCATCGCCTTCGTGAAAATGCGCCAGCACGTGTTGATGATCGTGGGGTGGAGAAAGTACTTTCTTGTTTCCGGTTCTTACCTCATCCGCTCCGATATACATCGGAATATCCAATACCTGCGCACGCGCATCTTCCAACGCTTTCTTCAATAAAGTACGTTCATTGGTACCGGGTGCATACGTTAGTACAGGTTCGTTTTTCGGAACAGGGACATTGAAAAATCCTTTTGCCATATTATCAATTTTAGGTTAATGCTATTCGAAGAGTGCGCAAAGGTAATTGAATTATAGAATCTGCCGAAGTTCCGACAGGCATGATATTTCATGCTTCACCGGAGCCTGATGTGCCGTTTTTTCAGGATTAAAGAAGATCGTATCTATGGAAGCATTGATAGCACCACCCATATCTGTAATGGGATTATCGCCAATCATTACCGCCTGATGATTTTCGATAGCATTGCATTGCAAGGCAAAATCAAAAATTTCGCGTGCAGGTTTCTTATGACCAGCCTTCTGTGAGGTGATGATGTGATTGAAATAATGCCCGATCTTTCCGGCTGCCAGTTTGGTGTGCTGAATCTCCTCAAAGCCATTTGTAATCAGTGTAAGTTTATACTTGTCTTTCAGGTAGTCCAGTATCTCTGTGGCAAACGGCATCAACGCACTTTTCTTCGGGCAGGCTTCCAGATAATCGCGCGACAAGTCTTCGCTTAACTTTTCTTCGTAAGCTGAAAAGGGTGTGAGGATTTGCTTGAAGCGCTGTTCACGAATTATATGACTTTCAATTTTTCCGTTGTCGTACAAATCCCACAATTGTGTATTCACTACTTTAAACCTGTCGAGAAATTCCTCAACGCTGGTTACACCTTTTTCTTTCAAGGCGTAATGATTGTAAAGTTCCTGAAGCGTTTCGTTCGAGTTCGCTTCATAATCCCAAAGTGTATGATCAAGATCAAAAAAAATACACTGATAGGTTTGCCTGCTGCTGGTACTCATTCTGTATTACTTACTTTCATTATACCCCATCTCCCTTACTTTGAACCTTGCCCATCGGGCGCTGCCATCCCTGCATCTGCATTTTATTTACCGCTAACTCACGATTGGTAAACAATGTTTGATAGATCTGCAGATCGTGCTGCAACTGCGTGTCTTTCCTCAAAAACTGGAATATTTGCTTAATAATATCACCCACCTCATCTTTTATCTGATAAAACACCCAGTGGTTGTACCGCCTGTGACTGAGGATGCCCGAATTCTTTAAATAAATAAGGTGCCGCGAGGTTTTGGCTTGCGTAAAATCCAAGATTTTCTCCAGGTCGGTGATGCACATTTCGCCATTTATAAAAATTAAATGAAGAATACGTAGCCGCGATTCGTCAGCACAGGCTTTAAAAATCTGCGATCCCAGCGTAAGATTAAAACTTTTCAGGCGCATAATACATCATACCGTCAGCCATCAAAGGTAGAGAAATTAGGCAGTTTTAGGCCTTCTCCCTATATTTGAAAACTGAGGATTTAGACGCGTACCGTGAAAAACCATTCCATAAAAGTAGTCGTAATTATTGCCTTCATGTTTGTAGCCGTGTGCGGTATGCATTCTGCCCAGGCACAGCAAAAAAGAGTAATCCAGCTTTCGGGAGTGGTAATTGGTAACGACAGCGTTTCCGGTCTGCCGGGGGTACACGTGTATGTGCCAAAGGCAGGACGCGGTACTACCACCAACGCAGTGGGATTTTTCTCCATGCCGGTGTTGATTGGTGACGAACTGGTGATCAGTTCAATAGGCTATGAAAAACAACATTTTACGGTACCCGAAAACTCACCCGAATATCAGACGATCATTATCACGATGGTGAGCGACACCACTTTTCTGCCTGATATCGTAGTAACACCATTTCCAACAGAAGAAGTATTTAAGCAAGCCGTGCTGGCACTCAACATGCAGCCTGACGATCGTATCGACAAACGAAACATGAACGAAGAATTGCTGGCGTTAATGCTCAAGACTACCCCTATGGACGGCTATCAGAACCAGCGATACTACCTTAACCAATGGGCCGCCTCTACCAGCGATAAGTTTCAGCCCGTTACCAATCCCTTCCTGAACCCGTTTAACTGGGTGAAGTTCTTCAACCAGATGAAGCAACAGAAGAAGAAGTAAACCGTACCAAAACATTCACCCATTATTTTGGTTTGATATGATCTCCCTCATATCGAAAACCGGAAAGCCCATCTACTTTTGAAGCAGGACTTCAATCGGAAATTTTACTTACTTTACCGCGATGTTTCGCAAAACCCTGGCATACCTCATTCTCTTCAGCATGGTGCTGCATTGCGCCAGCCGCCTGGGTATTCTCTCGTATTTATATAAGAACCGAAACGAAATCGCCAGCGCCATCGGGTTGATTTCCGAAGTGCCCATTGCCTTATGTAGCAGCGCGTATGATTTTGATGAAAGCATCAACATCCAACACCACAACAGTGAAAAAGGTGTTCCGGTTAGTTTCACTACAGCACATGAAATCACTCTCTTTTTCCAACCGGTAATCGCCCTGGTTGAAAATCAATTGCCACGTAACAATGAAGTAGCCGACTGCTACCTGCTTACACACTACGTCCGTCCGCACCTGGATATTTATCAGCCTCCCAGAATTTCCTAGTTCAGTTTCGCTTCGATCGGGTAACCCACCCGACAACCTCTTCATTTCATCTTACAACTAAACTCGCATGAAAAAAATATTGCTCGCAGCATGGCTGTTGCTGCTCACCTGCACTACGTACAGTCAACAAAATCTTTCTGGTAAAGTATTCGATAGCGAAACCAAAGAGCCACTCATTGGCGTCTCCATTGCAATCGCCAACACACAAACCGGAACAACTACAGATATCAACGGGTACTTCAATCTGAAAACCAATGAAGCTTTTACATCAATTACGGTAAGCTACATGGGTTACGAATCACAATCATTTACCACTGAAAATCAACAGACCATAACAATCGGCCTCAAACCATCCCTTACCACCATGCAGGAGGTTGTAGTAACGGCAAGTCGCGATGCCCAACTTCGTTCGGAAGTTCCGCTCGCCATCAGTAAGCTTTCGCCAACAACCATCAACGATGCTAAACCAACCTTGCTGACTGAAATCATCAACAAAGTTCCGGGTGTGGCCATGGTAAACCTCAACAACGAACAACACATGATGTCCATTCGGCAACCGATGGGAACCAGCGCATACTATTTATATATGGAGGATGGTATACCACTGCGGCCGATGGGTGTGTTTAACCACAACGCTTTGATCGAGATGAATGTGTTTGGCATCTCAAACATCGAAGTCGTGAAAGGTCCTGCGTCATCACTTTACGGTCCTGAAGCCGTTGGTGGCGCTATCAACTTCATATCACAACGACCCACTGCCGTAACAACAGCAAAGCTTGGGATACAAGGCGACAATTTTGGATACAAGCGCGTGCAGTATGGTGCCGGTGGAAAACTCGGAAAAAAGTGGGGCTACTTTCTGGGTGGATTTTACGCAAAACAAACCGATAGCTGGATGACGTACTCCGATTACAACAAGAACGCGATCAACGCGCGCATCGATTATCAACTTACCCCACGCACGCAAATAACGCTGGCTACTTCGCACAATAATTACTATTCTGAAACTTCGGGAAGTGTGGATAGCATTGCCTTCTACAATCGTACATACACCAGTGCATCGGATTTTACCTATCGCGAAGTTACATCACTGCGTACACGCCTGAGTGTCGATCAGCAATGGAATGAAAACAACAGCACGATACTTCACCTGATTTATCGCGATAATACCATTGGTCAAAATCCGGCTTACGCCATCAAATGGAAAACCGGAGAAACAACGGCCACCGGGGAAATCAACGATAACAGTTTTACCAGCCGGGGTTTTATCGCACAACATAGTGCAGCGCTCAAGCCTATACGGACCAAGCTTGTGGGCGGCATCAGCGTAGATTACTCTCCGGTTACTTACGATGCTTACCAGGTGGATCTCCTCGCGTCATTGCGTGCCGATGGAAAATCAGTTGAGAAGTACACCGTCAGGGAAGAACGGCCGGATATCAACCTTGCTGATTATGATGCTGATCTTGTAAACACTGGCATTTACCTCCAGGCTGATGTAAAACCATTCGAGAAGATGACGATTACGCTTGGTGGCCGATTCGACAACATGAGCTTTTCGTACAACAACTACCTCGACAATAGTTCGGGAGAAAAAACGTATCAGCAATTCACACCCAAGATCGGCATAACGTATCAGATCCAACCCACGGTGGGTGCATATGGTAATTACAGTCAGGGATTCTCGCCACCAGGTCTTACATCCATCTTTCGCAAGAAGCCCAACACCAGTCCGGCTGAATTCTATTACAACCTGAAGGCCGCTCAATTTACCAATTACGAAATTGGTGGATGGTCATCCTTATTCAACAACAAAGTAGAGATCGATGTCGCCTTGTATCACATGATGGGCAAAAATGAATTACTGAACATTCGCCAACCCGACAACTCTACCGACTACCAAAGTGCAGGAAAAACGCTTCATCAGGGGGTTGAATACAGCGTGACCTATCGGCCAACAAGCGAGTGGATGATTCGATTTGGCGGAACCAACGCCCTGCATCGTTTTGAAGAATTCGTTCTAAGCACCAAACCAACAGACGAAATAAAAGATGTGAACGGAAAAATTATGCCCGGCTCACCATCATGGATTGCCAACAGCGAAGTAATCTATAAACCAAAATTTGCAAAAGGTTTACGATTGGGTATTGAATGGCAGTACATGAGCGAGTGGTATCAGAACCAGGTAAACACCGTGAAGTACAATGACAAAGGTGCGCTGGGCGTCCGCGGCATCAGTGTGCTGAATGTACGTGCCGGGTATGCGTGGAAAGGTATTGAAGCATTCGCCAATCTCATGAATGCTACGGACGAACTGTACGCCTTCAATGCAACGCGTGGAAACAGTGCCACTAACACCACTACGTTTACACCGGCACCACCACGCACAATGGTAGTGGGCATTCAATATAATTTCACAGGTAAAAAATAATCCAGCAAAGAAATGAACCTACTGATCTACTTCGCCTCTCTCCTGCTGCAACCAACTGCGTACGACCCGGGAGGATTAAAAGTTTCGGAACCCATAGTGATCTCTGGCAATCAACCAGGCGGCAGTCCTTTTTTTACAACTGATCACCTGGGAAATACAGTAGTATGCTGGACTTCCGGAGATAAAACAACGAGCCAGCTGTACTATGCAGTCTATCATAAAAAAACGGGTGTCTTTGGAAAAACTGTTACGGTAACGCCATCTGCTGGCACACCCCTTCACGGTGAGAGTATGAACAAGGTAGCCTTCACAAAGGATGGCTTTGTGGTAGCCGTTTACGGTCGCAAGCATCCTACAGAGAAAAATAAATATGCCGGTTCAATATACTACGTGCAATCCTTCGATCAGGGCAAAACCTGGTCGAACGAAAAATATCTTCACACCGATACTATCCGCGCGTACGGTCGCAGTTACTTTGACATCGCCACGTTACCCGATGGCGAAGTGGGTGCGGTGTGGCTGGACGGTCGCCATAATCTTGGCAGCGATGGATCATCCTTGTATTTCGCCAAAACAAAAAACAAAAAAGGCTTTCAACCTGATCAATTACTAGGCGAAACTGTTTGTCAATGTTGCCGAACCGACTTGTATGCTGATCAACAAGGAAACGTTCACCTGATTTACCGCGATATAGAATCTACGCTTAAGGGACAAGTACGCGATTTCGTTCACCTCGTTTCTAATAATAATGGTCTTACATTCTCATCAGCAAAAAAAATCAGCAACGACAACTGGATACTTTCGGGTTGTCCACACACCGGTGCGAGCATAGCTGGCGATCAAAACAACATTGGTATTGTGTGGTATACCGCGGGCGGCACACCCGGACTTTACCACACTTCTACTCCGTGTAACGAAATTAGTTTTACGCCAAGAAAATTAATTTCAGCGCAAGCGCGTCATCCACAACTAGCGCTTTGGAAAAATCAATCAGCAATCGTCTGGGAAGAGTCCGCGCCCACAACCAACCACACGAGTCATGGTGATCATCGTATGCATCCATCCGAAGGCAGTAATCAAATAGTACTAACCCTGACCGATAAAGGCAACACAACCACAACGCGATCAATTATCGATAACGAAGGCGAGTTTCCGGTATTACACCCTGTCAGCGATAACGAAGTGCTGGTAGCGTATACTAAAAATAACCAGGTGCTGATACGAAAGGTAAACCGGTAGTATGCTGATTTTAGTCATGTCAATTTCCTGAAATGTTTTGGTTCTTTATCCGAACAGACATGAAAGCACAACGATTCATTTTTCTGGTGGGGGCCATTATAAGCCTGGTGATTGGCTTATGGACCGGACTAACCCGGCTCGGTTGGGATATCACCTACCTGAAACCTACTTTCTATCACGGTTCTATCATGGTCGGTGGTTTTCTGGGCACCCTTATTAGTCTGGAAAAAGCGATTCCTTTAAAAAAAAATATTCTCCTGCTAATTCCAGTTCTCAATGCCACGAGCATTGTCTTTTTCTTATCAGGACATTTTAGTTACTCACTCGCCATACTTATCGTTGGCAGTAGCGGACTGTGCATCATCTACCTCCTTTATCTTTCGCAACAAAACGAATTACCCATTCTGCTCATGCTTATCGGTGCTTTCTTCTGGCTTACCGGTAATATACTCTTACTCTTTAATAATCTTTATCCGCTATCCCTTCCCTGGTGGATGGGTTTTTTGCTGTTCACCATTACAGCGGAGCGACTCGAACTTTCCAAGTTTCTTCCAGTAACTAACCTAAACAAAGTAGTCCTCCTGATCTTACTCGGTTGCTTTGTAATGGGCACAGTGCTTCATTTCCATGGAACCGGGTCGTACTTTACCGGGGTGAGCCTCACAGGGATAAGCATCTGGCTGATGCGCTATGATGTTATCCGCATTACCTTAAAAAAGGAAGGTCTTACCAAATTCACAGCCATTGCACTGCTAACCGGATATTTCGCCTTGCTGCTTGATGGAATTTTCTTTGTTATCTTTCCTGCCACTCCGTTTGCTTACGATGCGCTCGTGCATACATTCTTCATTGGCTTTATATTTCCGATGATCTTCGCCCATGGCCCCATTATTCTGCCCGGTGTTTTAGGAGCAGCTGTTAAGCCGTACCATCGAGTACTTTATCTCCCGTTGATTTTGCTTACTCTTTCGGTACTGATCAGAATTCTGGCCGATGCGTATGTAATACCCTACCACCTGCGAATGATAAGCGGATGGATTTCGGCTGGCGGCATCCTGCTCTACTTTGCAACACTCTTTACATTATTGATCCGAAGCACACAACATGGAGCGATACGGTAGAATTCCTCTGTTGTTCTTCTTCATCGCAGCATCCCTGGGACTTGCGCTGCGTTGGCAACTGATCGCTCCTGTTTCGTTCATTCAGTATTCCTATCTGCTGCATGCGCATTCGCACATCATGTTTCTTGGATGGATTTTCAATGCGTTATACTTCGCCTTTGTGTACAGCTTTTTCAAAGTCAAATGGAATAGTCGCTATCGCACGATGTTCATCATACTGCAACTGCTGGTTGTCGCTATGCTCATCTCATTTCCACTTCAGGGATATGGTTTCTTTTCCATTTTGTTTTCCACCCTGCATACCGCAGTGGCAATCGTCTTCATCATCCGTTTTCTTCGCGATGTTCGGGAAGTAAGTAACTCAAATCGGGTATCCTGTTACGCTGTAAAAATCTCACTCATCTTTTTCCTCCTTTCAACATTAGGGCCATTTACCTTGGGCTATCTTATGAGCAGCGGGCTCGGTCATAGTAAATGGTATTCCTTTTCAGTTTACTACTACCTACACTTTCAATACAATGGATTCTTCTTACTGGGTATACTGGGATTATTCTTCAAGATTCTTGAAGACAGGAGTATCGCCTTCTCAATTCCCCTTGCCGAAAAAGGAATTCGCTGGACAGCATTTGCATGCTTGCCTGCCTATTTCTTATCCACCTTGTGGGCAAGTCCTGGTCAGATCTTTACTATGATTGGGTTTGTTGGCGGCATCCTTCAACTTCTTGCTCTTTTCTGGCTAATCAAATCGTGCAGTGCTAACCCCCGACAAATCAAAAACATCTTTACGTCAGCTTCAGTAATTCTCTTGTGGATTGTTCTGATTTTAGTGCTCCTGAAAGAAACCCTCCAACTCATCTCGGCCCATCCGCTGGTGGCACAACTGGCCTACGAGTTTCGAACCTATGTAATGGCTTACCTTCATCTCGTTTTAGTGGGGATTGTTTCCTTGTTCATCATCGTATGGTACATTGAACAACGGCTGGTAAAACTATCGCAGGCAAGAATATTCATCCTGCTATTCGTTACCGGATTTTTGGGTATGGAATTTCTTCTGATCGCATCACCTTCTCTACTTGCTGAAAATTTCAGTCCCGTTCTTGTTCAAAAAGGAATTTTTATTTTCTCCACCATTCTATGGTTGAGTTCCGGAGGGTTGTTCTTCGTCTCCTTTATTAAAAACAAAGTTTAGTCAATTCATCATTGTCGCAAACAAGGATACAACCCTGTAGCCGCGACTTCTGCCGGATGATATAAATCAAGTTAACCATATGATCACAATCATAATGGTCCGCTCATAACGCTGGTACTTTTGGTACTATCAACCCGGAACTATGTCAACCAAATATGTAAACGCCATGAACAAATTAACATTCACCATCACCTTGGTGGTACTGGGTTTATTGATGAGCTGCGCGCCCGATAAACCAAAAGTAGAAAGTGAAGACTATGAAGCCAATCAAGCTGCCCCTGCTACCAATGCTGTTGCCGAAAATGCTGATCCGGGCAAAGGCTTGGGTCAGGTAACCACGGTCGAACTCAAAACACCGTTGGAACAAGAACGCATTGGGCGCGGAAAATCAATTTATGATATGAAGTGCGCGGCCTGTCATAAACTCACCGATCAGCGCATTGTTGGCCCGGGCTGGAAAGATGTAACCAAACGGAGAAAGCCCGAATGGATCATGAACATGATTACCAATGTGGATGTAATGCTGGATCAAGATCCGGAAGCACAAAAGTTATTGGAGTTGTGCCTCACCCGGATGCCAAACCAAAATGTTTCGATTGGCGATGCCCGCGATGTGCTGGAGTACATGCGCCAGAACGATGGCGAGAAATAACCTTTAAACAATAACAGTAAAAACTATGAACAAAATATCCAGATGGACTCTCGCGCTGACGATCGGTGTGATGTCCGTTGCTCTTTACAACTGCAAACCCAAAGGACCGGCTGAAATTTCGATGGGTGATGCAGCGTCAAAAGTTTATGTAGCGCCCGGAAAATATGATGAGTTCTACAACATTGTTTCCGGAGGCTTCAACGGTCAGATTGGTGTCTATGGAATTCCCTCTGGCCGGTTGTTCCGAATCGTTCCGGTATTCTCGTTGTCGCCCGAAAACGGTTATGGTTTCAGTGAAGAAACCAAACCTATGTTGAATACCTCCAATGGCTTTGTACCGTGGGACGATCTTCATCACATTGCCCTCTCCACTACAAAAGGCGAACACGATGGCCGCTGGATGTTTGCCAATGGTAACAACACGCCACGGGTGGCACGCGTCAGTTTCAAATCGTTCAGAACAGAAGAAATTCTTGAAATTCCGAATAGTGGAGGAAATCACTCTTCGCCATTCATTACTGAAAATACAGAGTACCTCGTAGCTGGTACACGTTTCAGCGTACCCATGGGAAATAAAGATGTTCCCATCAGCTCGTATAAAGAAAACTTTAAAGGGTCGATCAGCTTTATCAAGGTAGATCCGCAAACAGGCCGGATGAATATTGCCTTCCAATTGAGAACGCCCGGCTTCAATTACGACCTGAGCCGTGCCGGCAAGGGGCCGTCACATGGATGGTTCTTCTTTTCCTGCTACAACACCGAACAAGCCTACACATTACTGGAAGTAAACGCTTCACAAAAAGACAAAGACTTTATTATGGCCGTAAACTGGAAGAAAGCAGAGGAGTATCTCGCCCAGGGAAAAGCCAAAGTTGAAAAAGTAAAGTACGCACACAATGTGTATGATGAAAAAACACACACGGCTACATCAACCCTGGAAGATCAGGTATTGGTGCTGGATGTGCAGGAGTTGAAAGACCTGGTGTACTTTATTCCTTGTCCGAAGTCTCCGCATGGCTGCGATGTTGATCCTTCTGGCGAATACATTGTGGGTAGTGGTAAACTTGCCGCGATGATGCCCGTGTTCTCCTTCTCCAAAATTCAAACCGCCATTGCCAACAAAGATTACGAAGGCGATTTCAATGGTATTCCGGTTATTAAATACGAAGCTGCATTGCATGGTGAAGTGAAGAAACCAGGACTTGGCCCGCTGCACACAGAGTTTGATGCCAACGGAAATGCTTACACATCATTCTTTGTATCATCTGAAATTGTGAAGTGGAATGTTAAAACACTTCAGGTTCTTGATCGTGTGCCCACCTACTACTCTATCGGTCACTTGAGTGTTCCAGGCGGGCCAACAGCTAAACCTCATGGTAAGTATGTAATCGCTTACAACAAAATTACCAAAGATCGTTACTTACCTACCGGACCAGAACTGACACAATCGGCACAGCTCTATGACATCTCAGGAGACAAAATGCAACTGCTGCTGGACTTCCCCACCACTGGTGAACCACACTATGCAGAAGCAATTCCGGCAAGTCTTATTACACCCACTTCAACCAAGATCTACAAGATCGAAGAAAACGAAAATCCGTACGTAGCCAAAGGCGAAGCACAAGCTCGCGTAGAACGCAAAGGCAACGAAGTGCATGTGTACATGACCGCCATTCGCTCCCACCTCACACCCGACAACATTGAAGGTGTAAACGTTGGTGATGAAGTTTACTTCCACGTAACCAACCTGGAGCAAGACTGGGATGTACCCCACGGCTTCGCCATCAAAGGAGCGCTAAATGCCGAGATCCTGATTATGCCCGGTGAAACACAAACACTGAAGTGGAAACCCATTGCTGCCGGGGTAGTACCCTTCTATTGCACAGACTTCTGTTCTGCTTTGCACCAGGAAATGTCGGGCTATGTGCGCGTGTCACCAGCCGGAAGTAAAACACCATTGAAATTTTCAACCGGTGCAACCGAAGAGCCAGCGCCAGGCGCAGGTCAATAAAGGTTGATACCTAGTTTACAGGTTGAAAGCCCCGGCCCTTATGTGGCCGGGGTTACTTAAAAATAAAGTCATGAAAAAACTACAACCGATATCACGTTGGATCATCATCCTCTCAGCTTTGCTGATGCTCAGCGCGTACTTTGTGCCGCTGTGGCAAATCCTGATGTGGGCACCTCAATATCCGGAAGGACTGGAAATGAAAATATGGATCAACACAATCACAGGCGATGTAAAAATCATCAGCGCACTGAATCACTACATCGGCATGCGCCACATTGAAGTGACCATGTTTCCGGAATTTCAATACATGATCTATATCGTAGCCTTCGTCCTGACATTCGGACTACTCACCGCCATCATCAACAAACGCGCTGCGCTCTGGGCATATGCCATCGTGATTTTCAGTGCCGGCATTGCCGCATTGGTAGACTTTTACCTGTGGGGTTACGACTACGGACACAACCTCGATCCGACTGCTCCCATTGTTGTTCCCGGCATGTCATATCAACCTCCGCTGATCGGCACAAAGCAGTTGCTGAACTTCACGGCTTTTTCAGGACCAGATATTGGAGGCTGGATTTTTCTAGCCTCGGGCCTATTGGCCATTGGCACACTTGCATACGAACTCTACAACTCACGGAAGTCTAAAACATAACATCAAAATAAAATGCCAAAATCTGCGATACTCGCCTTGCTCATGCTGCTAACCGCCAGCGCATGCCGTGTTCAACCAGAACCGCTGTCCTTTGGTAAAGACGGTTGCCACGCCTGCAAAATGACCTTGATGGATAACAAATTTGGTGCAGAGGTAGTAACGAAGAAGGGAAAGGTTTACAAGTTCGATGATCTGAACTGTCTGATGAATTTTCTGAATTCAAATTATGAGCCTGCTGATAATATAGCACAATACCTGGTGATTGATTTTCAAAACCCTGACCAATTCGTTGATGCCACCAAAGCATACTACATTCAATCTGATAAAATAAACAGTCCGATGGCCAGCCAGGTTGCTGCTTTTTCTACCCAAGAAGATTGCATGTTGCACAACACAACCTGGCATGGCACCCTGCATAATTGGGATAACTTGAAAACACTGTTCAGGTAATCACAACCCCTTATGAAAGAAATTAGTATCCTACTCGCCTTTGCTTTCAGTTTACTCGCACCAGAAGTAACTGCTCGAACAATTACTATTGGATCAGGTGAGAAAATCAAAACCATCACCGAAGGCATTACCTTTAGTAACCCCGGAGACACCTTGTTGATCACTCCCGGAATATACCGCGAAGGAAATATAATTCTCAGGAAATCACTCACCATCATTGGTATTGAATTCCCGGTTTTGGATGGTCAACATAAGTACGAAATTCTAACAGTACACACCCAGGATGCGACCATCCGTGGCCTAAAATTCATCAACACCGGTATGGCAAGTATGAATGACCTGGCTGCGATCAAAGCACTGGAGTGCAAAAATATCAAGATCCTCGACAACCGGTTTGAGAATACCTTCTTTGGAATTTACCTCGCTAATTCATCACACTCACGTATCGAAAACAATGAACTTTACGCTAACAGAGAAGCCGAACACCAGATTGGCAATGGTATTCATCTCTGGAAATGCACCAACATCACCATCAGCAACAACACCATTGAAGGTCACCGCGATGGAATTTATTTTGAGTTTGTTACCCATTCCATAATCACCAGCAATCACAGCCAAAGAAATTTACGTTACGGTCTTCATTTCATGTTTTCGCATAACGATGAATACCGGAACAACCGGTTCATCGACAATGGTGCGGGCGTTGCCGTGATGTACACCAAGGGGGTTACCATGATCGATAATACTTTTGAACACAACTGGGGATCATCATCCTACGGTCTCCTGCTAAAAGATATTCGCGACAGTTTTGTGATCGGCAACCGCTTCGTAAAAAACTCCATTGGCATCTACATGGAAGGAAGCAGTAGAATTGAGTTTAAGGAAAATACATTTTCCGAAAACGGGTACGCTGTAAAACTTCAGGCGAGTTGTGATGATAACACGTTTTTCAAAAACAATTTCTCTTCAAACACCTTCGATATCGTTTCGAATGGCGACCTGGTGCTGAATAAAATCAATCGCAACTACTGGGACAGATACGATGGCTACGACCTCAACCACGATAACATTGGGGATGTACCGTATCGTCCGGTGAGTATGTACGGCATGATTACAGAGCAGATGCCCACCGCTGTTTTGCTTTGGAGAAGTTTTCTTGTCTTTCTGATGGATCGCGCAGAGAAAGCTTTACCAGCCATAACACCAGAAAACCTGAAAGATGATTCACCATCAATGAAACCCTATGATCTCACTCAAAAACATCCATAAAAAATTCGGCAAACTCCAGGCGTTGGATGATGTGTCGATAGACTTCCATACCGGCAAAAGTTATGCGTTGATCGGACCCAACGGCTCCGGAAAAACCACACTCATCAAAAGTATCCTGGGTATGGTGATTCCTTCATCGGGAGAACTGACGTTTGACGGAAAGAGTATTTTCAATGATTGGAAGTACCGCGACAAGATTGGGTACATGCCGCAAGTTGGTCACTACCCTGACAACATAAGAATCGGTCAACTCATCGACATGATGAAAAACATCCGGAAGGATCAGCCCAAAGTAGATGAAGACCTGATCGACTCGTTCAAGCTTTTCAAAATGTACGACAAGCCGCTGCATACACTTTCCGGTGGAACTCGACAAAAAGTAAGTGCCGCTCTGGCGTTCCTGTTCCATGCGCCTGTACTTATTCTCGATGAACCTACAGCAGGACTGGATCCTGTATCAACCGAAATTCTGAAAGAGAAAATACAGCACGAAAAACGCCTGGGAAAAATGATCATGATCTCCTCGCACATCCTTAGCGATCTGGATGAACTCACCACCGATGTTGTGTACATCTTCGAAGGAAAAGTTCAATACAACAACACACTGGAAGCACTAAAAGAGGAAACCAACGAATCACGATTAGGAAAAGCCATTGCCATGCTGATCCGTCAAAAAGAATTATTAGCCTCTGTAACAGAATAACACCATGACGCGCATCATTAAATACATTCTGTATGATATCCTGAGAACAAGGTTCATCCTGTTCTACACCATATTCCTTGGTATCAGCACGTTTGCACTCTTTCAGCTCGACAGCGACTCGGGTAAGGTAGTATTGAGCTTATTGAATATTGTACTCATGGTTGTACCGCTGGTGAGTGTAGTGTTTACTACTATTCATTTTTACAATTCCTACGAATTCATTGAGTTGATGCTGGCACAGCCCATTCACCGCAGGGTGGTATTTCTAGGCGAATACCTTTCTGTTTCGCTCTCGCTTTGTGTGGCATACCTGGCAGGAGTAGGTTTACCCATATTTCTATTTGGCGGTGACAGCAGTGCCGTAACATTACTTTTTACCGGCATCATTCTCACGCTTGTATTTGTTTCGCTCGCATTCCTTTCATCCGTTCTTACCCGCGACAAAGCCAAGGCCATCGGCATCGCCCTGCTGTTCTGGTTCTATTTCTCATTGATTTATGATGGATGGCTGTTATGGGTAGTATATACTTTTAACGACTATCCCCTGGAGAAAGTCACGCTTACACTAATTGCCTTTAACCCCGTAGACCTGGCCCGCATCATCATGCTTCTGCAACTTGACATTGCTGCGTTGATGGGCTACACCGGAGCCTTCTACCAGGAATTTTTTGGAAGTTCACTTGGTATTCTCTTCTCCACCTCCATTCTGTTCCTGTGGATCATTTTACCGGTATGGATAGCCTTGAGAATATTTGCACGAAAAGATCTGTAACATCAATCATGACTATACTACTGTAACATAATCACTAACGCATTAAACAACAAACCACAATCGTATGAAAACCTTAAGCGTAATTTTAGTCGGGCTACTCACCTGCTTTGCCTGTAACAATCCATCCAAACCAGAAGGAGCAAATGCTTCTGTAGCCGAAGTTGTTCCGGATGGCGGACAATCCAGCGTTCAGGATGATGAATCACAGAAGAACATTGTACAGGTTGCCGTAGCTTCACCTGATCACAAAACGTTGGTTGCAGCACTACAAGCTGCCGAGTATGTAGATGCCCTTTCGAACGCTGGGCCTTTCACGGTATTCGCTCCCAGCGATGAAGCTTTTGGAAAACTTCCTGCCGGAACAGTGGACGACCTGGTAAAACCCGAAAACAAGGACAAGCTCAGAAATATTCTGGAGTACCATGTTTATGTTGGTGTTATCCGGGAAAATATGATTCAGCATGATATGAATTTAAATGAAGTGAACGGGCAAAATGTAAAACTCACAAAAGCCGGAGGCAAAATTCAGGTAAACGGTGTTAACATCATTGCTACCGTTCCTACTTCGAATGGCATTATCTATGTAATCGATCAGGTACTTTTACCACCAGCTCAGTAAATTTGTCTTAGCCCCAGAATTTCACAGATAGTCGCAGATACGCCTTCTGCGACTACCTGCAAATCTGAGGGAAAATCTTCCACACTAAATACAACGTTTTGTGAACGACATCCATACCCGACCAGACATCGAAAAACTGATTACACGCTTTTATGAAAAAGTACAGGCCGATGCATTGCTCGCTCCGAGTTTCAGCCACGTAGACTGGAATGAACATTTACCAGTGATGCATTCCTTCTGGGCATCTATGATGCTCGGTGAACAAACTTATCACGGGGCTCCCTTCGCCAAGCATGCATCACTCCCCATCGGGCATGACCACTTTACGCAGTGGCTAACACTTTTCCACGAAACTGTTGACGAACTTTTTGAAGGCGATAAAGCCACCGAAATCAAAGACAGGGCCCGCAACATCGCCCAGATTTTTCAACACAAAATGAATTTACTGAACAACACCTTATAACATCAATCCAGGTTACACTCCACGCCCGCCCCGAGTAAAACAGTGATACTATCCCTTTTCATGATCGATACAATTTCTTCTTCAGCTGATTTCAGCTGGTGCAGAAAGTAAGGATCAATAACTTTTGGCTCCAACATCCTATAGTAACCAATACCACTCAAAAGATTTTCAGCAAAGTTGCAATTGTATAGTACTCGTTTTTCATCGTCACCACAATCCGAAACTTCTTTTCGCAGGTGTGAGATGTACAACCGAAGCTCATTGATAAACATGTGCGGACGCGAATTATTCACCAGCAAACTTCTCCTGCCATAGATGTGATCGGTCATTTGCTGAAGTGTGACCACACGCGAGAAGTAAGCAATGTTTGGTCCCGGGCAGACAAGTACGCTCGTCAACTTTTTGAGAAACGGCACCCGATACTCCAGGCTGGCAGAATTGCTCAAGCCCACACACAAACATTCTTTCTCCAGCACCTTGTTGACCTGCTGTTTATATTCTGACGGTGTTAGATTTAACGATTGCAACTGGGCCACCTTCAGCCGTTGATATTTCTTTGAAGCCGTGCAGATAGGATCCTTCGTAAACTCTGTATTAAAAGCCAGATGTCTCTCTGTACAGGGACTTCCCGGCTCACCATCGGCAATACGACTGCTCCTTTCAACGTCTGATGAAGTACCTTTCAAATAATGAAACGGAACACCAAGCGGTGAATGATCGCTCAGCACCACATGGGTTGAATTGGCTTCACATAACCGCTGAAGAGTATCCTGATCAACGGTGGTTGCCTCAGGACAAAGTAAAAACGGAGTTCCCCATCCTGTGCTGCTTACACCATATTGCTGATGAAGAAACTGATCCTCTTCATGTGTACCAATACCACCCTGAACGGTAATTGCAATGGGATGAATTTTATCAAACACAGTTTTTCCTTTTGCCGCCACAGCCGACTGGTAAAGGGCATGAAGTGTAGCAGCAAGTTCTTCTTTCTTAATTCTAAATTCTTCCAATATAGGTCCGAGCAGATACCCATCAGTAGCAAAGGCATGCCCGCCACAATTCAATCCCGATTCAATTCTAAACTCACTTACCCAAATTCCCTTCTTCGCCAGATACTTTCCCTGAATTAGGGCTGATCGGTAATCACTAACCTTTACAATCACGCGCTTACTGAACTCACCCCACGCGGTGGCATCAAAAGTATCAAAACGCTCAAGGTAGTTGAACAATCTTGGATTAAGTCCTGCTGAAAATACGATCGCTGAATTAGAGAGATCGCTAAGTGCGTAACCACGCAATGCCGACACCGCATCGGTTCCATCTTCGGAAGGCGTTCCTCTATTACCCGAATTCTTTCCATCGAGTTTGGTCATAATGTTAACATCAATGCTGCCCGCCACTACCTGGCTACGAAGGTATTCCTCCAAACTCTTTCGGGTGCGCTGGTCGTGCGTTTGCAACATTAGTAGGTACGATTTATGAAGGTCGCTTTCTATCGGAAGCATTTCAAAATACTTCGCCAACTCCGTTCCAGGCTCAAAGGAGGAAGCCTTCATTCGCTTTACCTGCTTCTGAACAATGCGGTTAACGAGATTAAGGTAATCGGTTATTCGCTTGGCCCGGTAGTCTGGTTCATGGGTGGTAATGGGAACGTACTTCTCCTTCAGTGTTTCGTAATAATACTTCCGCATTGTTTCAATGAGCCGATCTTCAATGATCGAGATAACCGATGAAATACCAAAGCGCGCTACCTTAACCGGTGAGTCAATCGTGTAGGCTAATCCCATTACCGGGATATGGAAGGTGTGAGGAGATCGCTGCATGAAAATTCATTTGAGTTGCACAAGACTTGATGAACTCAAAGTTCTGAAGAGTCATACTGTAAACCCATGATCAAAGTCATACCCGCATAAAAAACCACTGTGTCGTGATTTTAGAATTTAATTTTATGACCCTCCAGAATTAGTTTTTTATCCTTCTCCATTTTTTTTACAGTGCGGATAACCGTTTCTACTCGGAGGCCGGTCATATCGGCCAGTTGTTGTCGTGTGAAAGGAATCAGGATCTGCTCTTTCTTATTGCTCAGTTTGGATTTAAAATATTTCAGCACCGTTAACAGGCGATGCTCCGGATCGTAGGAAGAAACCTCCGTCAGAATCATGGACTTGTATTGAAGTCGCTTGCATAGTACCTGGTCGAGTTTTAGGTGAAGTTCAAAATTCTCCTTCAACAATTGAATGAAATCATATTTGGGCAGTCGCCATACTTTTGAATCCACAATGGCCATCGCGCTGCTCGGATATGGAAAACCGCCAAGCAACGCAGGTTCACCAAAGCTTTCACCGGGATTAAAAATACCTTGTGTGAATTCCTGTCCGTCAGGATTAAGAATAAACATTTTGATTTGTCCTTCCTCCACTTGCAGAAAGTCTGTAGCCGGATCACCCTCATCAATGAGGGTTTGATCTTTGCGTACGGTGACTAACCGGGCCTTGTAGTGTTGGAGTACCGATGATGGAATCAAGTTTTTTCGTTTACCACGAAAAATAGAAAAATAATGCAAGAGGGTCATCACGCCTGGGGATGATTTTACTACACCTCGCTACTGTTTGATTATACAATGGCACACGCCCCACCGGCACAGGCAGCTTCGGCCTTGTGATCGGTTTCGTCATCAGCCTCGTATACACCCGACAAGTCGATAGCCTTGAGATTTTTCTCCAGCTTTTCAAATTGATCAGCCGTAATATCCTCGAAGGGAGCCTGCTTATAATTTCCGTTATCAAAAGGCAATACGCTCAGCCCGTTATACGATGCTTTATTTTCCCACATCCACTCACCCACCTTTTGCCAGTCGGCATCCTGAATCGACACGGTGGCGGATACATTGTTCGCATTGCTGCCACGCCTGAACCCGTTACGTACCCATTCGGTATTAAATTTCTTAATCCGCTCCAGCAGATCCATTACATCTTCTGAGCGTAGTATGCTTCCTTCGGGTGCTTTTTGCGGAATGGAGATGATCGCTTGCTTGCTGTTCAACAAATCATCCTCCAATAACTCCGGATGGAGTATGGATAAGTAATCATACAGTGCCTCATTCTTGCCGATACGAACTCGCCTGATGTAAAAGTCATTGTGCCAGGCGTGAATACCGGATGACGTTCCCAGTACAATACTGGTAGTGCCGGAAGGTTTTATTGTAGTGGTACGGGCAGCAAATTGAATTCCTATTTTTGATGATGTATCAAGATTCATACGCTTCACCATCTCGGCTGTTTCGCGCAAATCAAATTTAGCCACACGACCACTGGCAATGCCCGTCATGCCTACTCCAATTAAGGCATCTTGCTCCGTAGTCTGTTGCCACACATCGCGCAGGTAATGAAAATTGGTAAAGCCCGCCTGCAATGTTCCGAAAAATGCTGCAGCCTGGGCACGCGCATTTAATTGATGCTGATCAAAAACATCAGAAACATTCACTTCACAGAGATTGCAAAACTGAAATGGTCGTAAAGCTATTTCACAACAGGGATTTGTTCCCCAATCCATATCGTTGGTAAAATAAAAACCGGGTTCTCCAGACCCTGAAATTTCGATCTTCTTCCAAAGGTTATTGAACTGACCGTGTGTAGTGCTCGCGCGCGACAATACTACGGAGTTGTTAGCCCTACCGCGTTGCTCATTTAATTCCCACCAGTTTCCAAACTTACAAGTCAGCATCTCCTCATCATCGGCAGAAAACAAGGCAATCATTGCAGACCTGCGAATACCACCGGCCAACACTGCGTTGGCGAGATAACACATGATATCGTGACACTCAAGGGGTGTGAGTTTTTCGCCATTTTGTTTACGATCTAAAACAGCCTGTACATGGGCTACACAAATTTTCAACGGTTCAGGTCCGGGGGCTTTGCCACCCGCGGTAACTAATCGCGCTCCTTTCGGACGAATATCAGAATAATCAAATTCAGGAAGGTAGTGACTGAACCCAAAATAACCTTTCAACAAAACCTTAACGGCATCGGCCCAACCTTCGAGGCTGTCGCCAATGAGAAATTTTTTTGTCTTCTCGGCCTTTTGAACAGGTGGTAACTTCTCCACGTGATGATACTGAACCGAATACCCAACGCCCGTTCCGCCCAACAGCAAGAAAAGCGTTTCCGAAAATGCGCGTACATCATCCACCGGAAGGTAAGCGCAATTATAAATACGACTGTTGTTTCGGGCGATGGCTGTACCCGCAAATTGCATCGCCCGCATGGAGGGCAATACCTTCTTTTCATACACAAACTGCATCCAATGACGAATGTCGTCCGCCAGCTTCGGATACTTTTCAATCATCATATTCTCATACCGCGCACAGATTTCCGGCCATGTTTCCCTACGTTTCTGGTCTGGCAGGTAGCGTGCATACTTCATGTAAATAATGAGATCGCTCAGAATTTGTTGATTCAGTTCCATACACACCTGATGTTTAATGAACCAATACTTTGGGAAACAGTACGTTGTTTTCCAAGTGAATGTGTTGCATCAGATCGCTGTCGAATTCCTGCAACATTTTATACGTAAGCTGAAATGTAGGGCAGGCATACGCGGGCGGAGAATATTTTTTTGTTCGGCTGCGAATGGATTTAATCAGATCACCGGCATGGGTGTGATCATCCATTAGAACATCAATCGGAATCTGGAGACCTTTTGCCACGTTCGATTCGGTGAGTTGAAGTGCTGCGAGATTCTTGATGGCCGGAAAAACAACACCTTCTTCTTTCACCAGGTGGTCTAATAACTCATCGGCCAGTTCATCAAACTCCCTACGGATTGTCAAAAGTTCGGGTGCATCATGACCATGCACTTTACAAACTTTGTTCAACAACTCCCGAATGGAAGGTATTGCCTGCCGAACAAACTGGTGATGGTGCTGAATAATAAACTCGATTAACAAGGCAGGCTCCCAGGTATCGAAACGCATGCGGTTATCTGCTCCCAACATTGAGCGTTGTTCCAGTACCTCACGCCATATCTGGTGGGCATCGAGTTTAGTCTTCTCACAAACTTCAACAAAAAGCTTTTTGCCATTGCAGCAGAAGTCGAGATTATACCGGTTGAGTATTTCAACAGCGTTTGGAAATTTTAGCGCAATATCAGCCACCGTCAGGGTGGTCATATCAAGGGTTTCATCGGTTGCTACCATAGTATTATCGTTTATACGACAAAACTACGAGGCCATAAAAATCCTCTCTATGATCAAAATCATAGATACTATTTAATCTTAATGATAAATAACCAAGGCAGAAATAATGCAGGAAAAACCCGACCTCAAACAGATGATCTGATTTTCTAAAACTAAAATCAAAACACTTCAACAGCTGAAATCACCGGGCAGGCTTTAGAGTCTGCAATATTGATTCGAACCTTTTTGGTTGTAACCGAATTGATTTTTAAAATTCGTTTGTACCCTACTGTAGTTCCCGATGCCACCACCTGCCAGGCATTGTTGCTCCAACTTTCGATCGTAAAACGTTTTACGCGCTGGCCGAGTTTAATATACTCCTGCAACACCACATACTTCACTGCTTGCTCTTTTCCTAAGTCTATTTCTATGCTACCTGTCGTTACATCATCATTAGTAGCCCAATACGTTTCAGGATTTCCATCTACTACATTGGCTGAACCATACTCATCCGAACCACCGCGATAAGTACTGGCTGTAGTTACGGCATTGGCCGCAAGATTAATATTAAACTCCCGGTCGAGCAGTGCACGAAAACCCTGAAGAGCCTGCACATCGTACTCATGGAAAAGTCCGCGCTTATCCGGAGGTACATTCAATAATAAAGTAGAACCCCGGCCTACAGAAGTCAGGTAAATATCAAACAATTTCTCAGCTGATTTTACCAATGAATCTTCGCGTTCATGATAAAACCATCCGGGCCGAATAGAAACATCCACTTCGGCCGGAATCCACTGTGTTCCCTCTTCACTGCCTGTATTCAACAACTCCTCAATACCGCCTTTACCTGCATACAAGGTATCGGTAGAAATCGTATTCCAGTTCGTCTCTCCGGCAATACCGCGTTCGTTACCAACCCAGCGCACACCGGGACCTGCATCGCTGAAAAAAATAATGTTGGGCTCAAACTCACGAACAAGGTCAAGTGTCGTGGGCCAGTTGTAGTACGTTGCGCCATCAATCTTTCTTCTTTCATTGGCGCCACCGTAGTACCCATCGCCACCATTGGCACCATCAAACCACATTTCCGACACGGGTTCATACGTAGCAAACAACTCTTTCAATTGATTTCGATAGTAGGTAATGTATTCCGGTGTTCCGTAGTCAGCACGGTTTCTATCCCAGGGAGAAAGGTAAATACCGAATTTCAATTCGTATTTTTTACAAGCATCTGAGACTTCTTTAACCAGATCGCCTTGTCCATTTTTATAAGGACTGTTTTTAATAGTATGATCGGTGTACGCACTGGGCCACAAACAAAAACCATCGTGATGTTTACAGGTAAGAATAACCTGCTTGAACCCGGCTTCCTTTAATACCCGCACCCATTGATCAACATCAACAGCCGATGGATTGAATAACGATTCCTTCTCATCACCAAATCCCCATTCCTTATCCGTGAAGGTATTAATCGTAAAGTGAATAAAAGCATTCAACTCCATCGAATGCCACGCCAACTGTGCTTCAGATGGAATAGGCCCTACGGGTTGAGGAGCCAATACCTCTTTCTTCTGACAAGAGGCTACAAGTAACAGAATGAGCAGTGGGAAAAATCGATGCAGCATGACAGGTTGATTAATGCTTAAATATACACGAAGCAGTTTACTTCTATCGAAGGAAAATTTTTAATTGAAAAGTGCGACATTTCGGACACTCAATCCAATCATTCACGCTGAATCATGAACCTGATTTCGAACTGTCTTTTTTACACCCTGTTACTGCTAAGCATTTCATCCATCGCACAACCCGATGCCTACAAAAATCAGCACCTCACCCTGGATGTCCGTGTGCAAAGTTTGTTGAACAATCTTACCCTGGAGGAAAAAATCTCCATGCTGGGCTTTCAAAGTCCGGGTGTTGACAGGCTTAACATTGTTGCGTACAACTGGTGGAACGAAGCGCTGCATGGTGTTGCCCGGGCAGGCAAAGCTACCGTTTACCCGCAAGCGATCGCACTGGCGGCAACGTTTAATGACAGCCTGATTCACGAAGTAGCTGACGCCATCTCAACGGAAGCACGCGCTAAGTATAATCTTGCAACGAAATTAAACCGGCATGAACAATACTTCGGCCTTACCTTCTGGTCGCCTAACATTAACATCTTTCGTGATCCACGTTGGGGGCGTGGACAGGAAACGTATGGCGAAGATCCTTACCTGACATCGCGAATCGGCACAGCCTTCATCCGCGGACTTCAGGGTAATGACCCGAAGTATTTAAAAGCATCAGCTTGCGCCAAACACTTTGCTGTGCACAGCGGCCCGGAAGCAAACCGGCATACTTTCAATGCCGAAGTCGATGAAAAAGATTTACGCGAAACTTACCTTTTTGCTTTTCACGCACTGGTTGATGCCGGTGTAGAATCAGTGATGTGTGCTTACAATCGCGTGAACGGTGAACCTTGCTGCACCAGCAATACATTACTCCGAAACATCCTACGCAATGAATGGAAATTTTCAGGCCATGTGGTAACAGACTGTTGGGCATTGGATGATATCTGGATGAGACACCATGTTATGCCGAGTGCCACCGTAGTAGCGGCCGAAGCTGTTAAGGCTGGTGTAAACATGGATTGCTCCACCATGTTGCAAAGCGACTTGATGAAGGCAATCGAGCAAAAATTAATCACTGAAAAAGATATTGATCTTGCTCTGGCACCAGCCCTGCGCACACAATTCAAACTTGGATTTTATGATGATCCTACCACTGTTCCGTTTAGTACACTTGGCGAAGAGGATGTTCATAACGCAACGCAAATCAGCCTTGCCCGAAAGACTGCCCAGCAAAGTATGGTGTTGTTGAAGAATGAAAACAATTTACTTCCCCTGCAAAAAGAAAAGTACAAAAGCATTATGGTTGTAGGGCCCAACGCTGCCAATGCCGATGCCCTGCTGGCAAACTATCATGGTGTATCGCCTTCGCTCGTAACGTTTGCAGAAGGTATAGCCGAAGGAGCAGGCCCGGCAACGGGTGTCCAATACGATTTAGGGTGCACCGACACCGATACAGTTCGGTTCGGTGGTCTGTGGGCTGCCGGCAACAGCGATGTAGTGGTGGCGGTAGTTGGACTCACACCGGTTTCGGAAGGTGAAGAAGGTGATGCGTTCATGGCTCCACACGGGGGCGATAAAATTGATTTGAGCATTCCCAAAAGTCATATCGCTTACCTGAAAGCCCTTCGAAAAACTAACAAGCCGGTGATTGCTGTCATTACTTCAGGCAGTGCGATTGATGTTGCTGCTATTGAGCCGTATGCCGATGCCATCATCCTGGCCTGGTATGCTGGCGAACAAGGAGGACACGCACTCGCAGATATTCTTTTTGGTAAGATTTCTCCTTCCGGAAAATTACCGATCACTTTCTATAACGCATTGAAGGACCTTCCACCATACGATCATTATTCTATGAAGGGAAGAACCTATCGATACTTTACAGGTGAAGTACAGTATCCGTTTGGATTTGGATTGAGCTACACTTCCTTTAATTACCACTGGAATACGCTTCCACAAGAGAAGTACACAGCAAAAGACACCATGCATATTTCAATAGCTGTAAAGAACGTTGGCGCCATGCGTGGTGATGAAATCGTACAGATATATATGCAATACCCAACGGGCGAACGAGTACCAGTTGCCGAACTAAAGCAATTCGAACGTGTTACGATTGAAAAAGGGAAACAGCAAAATGTATCGTTTCACATTCCTATTCAGGAGCTGCAAAAGTGGAACCTGTCAAAAAAACGATGGGAGGTTCTGACTGGCACCTACGCTCTTTATGCAGGAAGTCACTCGCGCGACCTTAAGCTCACCAAAGAGTTCAGGGTAACCGGTAAATAGTATTCTATTGTTTAACGCTTATCCGCTAACAGCTTTTGCACAGCCAGTAAAAATCCAATAGCAAATGACAGGAAACCCAACGAGGTGATGATACCAACAACGGTAAAGTATGGCTGCATGATTTCATACCCTTCCGATCCCCAATTCGGAAGCACAAAAGAATAGAATAAAGAAGTAAAGATTTCGATGATCGCGCCTATCAGCATCATAATACCTTCAGGAGAGGCGAATTTGTTAACATACAGGATTACCGCCACCAGCACGATAATGTGAGGAATCAAACTGAAAATACTGCTTACTAAGTTCATAAAACACCAGGTTAACTTTTGAAAGTTTAAAGTACCTTTTTAGACTGAAAGATGGAGGATTGAGGTAAAATGAATTTCATTTTTGGAGACTAAATCTTTCTTAATTAATATTGCAGCCCGTTAAAAATGGAGTTCGGGGTGTAGCGCAGCCCGGTTAGCGCACCACGTTAGGGACGTGGGGGTCGGATGTTCGAATCATCTCACCCCGACAAAAAAGCCTGCAAAACGCAGGCTTTTTTTTGTTTCTACTACCGCATCGTGTGGCACTGGAGGCTCGTCAGGGCAACCAGAATAAATCCACCCACGCGAGAGGTTTGTTCTTATGTTTTCGAAAGGTCAATATTAAAAAATGTTCCCCGGTTTTCAGCTCTTTCAAGCGATTGCCGTATAATTAAAAAAGCGATCGTGATCAGGTTACGAAGTTCACACAGTTGAGGCGATAAGACAGCCTCATTATAAAGTCGCTCGGTCTCGTGGTAAAGAATATCTGTTCGTTTCAAGGCGCGCTTCAGTCGTTCGTGCGAGCGCACGATGGCCACGTAGTCGCTCATCAAATCGCGCAGTTCCTTACGTGTGTGGGTAATCAGAATTTGCTCGCGCGGCACTGTAGTACCCTCGGCATTCCAATCGGGAATGTTTTGTGGAATGGCAATGGAATTCAATTTCGATTCAACATCCACAAAGCAGCGATGCGCAAATACAATAGCCTCCAACAACGAATTCGAAGCCAGTCGATTTGCCCCATGAAGTCCGGTGCAGGCACACTCCCCACACGCATAGAGGTTTTGAATTGATGTGCGTCCATAAGCATCGACATCAATACCTCCGCATTGATAGTGTGCAGCCGGCACTACCGGAATCATCTGCGTAGTGATGTCAATACCTTTACTTAAACATTTCTCGTAAATATTCGGGAAGTGCGAAACAAAATCTTCTTTCGGAAAATGCGTGCAGTCGAGGTAAACACATTCATCACCGCGTGTAATCAACTCGTGATCGATGGCTTGCGCTACGATATCGCGTGAGGCCAGTTCGCCACGATCGTCATATTTAAACATAAAGCGCTCACCGTCTTTGGTTCGTAAGTAAGCGCCATGCCCGCGAATAGCTTCCGTAATCAGAAAAGAAGGATTATCATCCTGCGAATAAAAAGCAGTGGGATGAAACTGAACAAATTCCATATCCTTCACTTTTGCCATCGCGCGGTACGCCATCGCCACACCATCACCCGTGGCAATTAATGGATTGGTGGTGGTTCTGTAAACCTGCCCTGATCCGCCCGTTGCCAACAACGTTACTTTCGAAACATACTTCTCAATCTTCGCAGTGTGCTGATCCATCACATACGCGCCATAGCACGAGATTCCCGGTTTGGGTTGCGATATTTTCTCTTTAAAATGATGCTCCGTAATTAAGTCAATAGAAAAATGATGTGGCAACAACGTGATATTCTTCAGTGAATTAACCTGATGCAGCAGACTCTTCTCAATCTGCAAACCGGTAACATCTTTGTAATGAATGATGCGCTTGGCGGTGTGTCCACCCTCTTTGCCTAACGCCAGATTTCCGGAAGCATCCTGATCGAACTCGACACCCCATTCAATAATTTCTTCCAGTCGTTCAGGTCCTTCGCGCACCACCAGTTCCACTACTTCGCGATTACACAGTCCATCCCCGGCACGCAAGGTGTCGTCAATATGCTTTTGAAAAGAATCGGTAAGTTCATCCAGTACTACAGCAATGCCGCCTTGTGCATACTTGGTGTTCGACTCACTGTCATCGGCCTTTGTAATCACAGTGATGGATTGATCCGGAAAACGCTTTGCTGTTTTAATGGCAAATGACAAACCTGCAATACCCGAACCGATAATGAGTACATCCGTCTGCGGCATGATTAGTTTTTAGAGATTTCGAGCATGCGCTGAATTGGCAGCAGCGCTTTCTTCTGGATGTCTTCCGGCACATGGATTTCCGGCAGCTCATGTTTCAAACAAAGATAAAGTTTCTCCATCGTGTTCAAGCGCATAAAAGCGCACTCGCTGCACGCGCAGGTATTGTCTTCGTGGCTGGGTGCCGGAATCAAACTTTTGTGCGGAACTTCCTTCGACATTGAATGAAGAATACCAGCTTCTGTCGCGATGATAAATTCGGTTGACGGATCGTTCTTCACAAAGTTGATCATGCCGGTAGTAGAGCCGATATAGTGTGCTACTTTCAATAAATGTGTTTCCGATTCCGGATGCGCTACAATCTTAGCGTTTGGATGCTGTTTATGGAGTTCCAATAATTTATCAATCGCAAAAGCTTCATGCACGATGCAGGCACCTTCCCATAACACCATATCGCGGCCGGTTTTATTGATCAGGTAACGTCCTAGATTTTTATCAGGTGCAAAAATGATGGGCTGATCTTTCGGAACCGAGTTAACAATTTTCTCGGCATTGGCTGACGTACAAATAATATCACTCATTGCCTTGATCTCTGCCGAGCAGTTAATGTAGGTGATAACAATGTGATCAGGATGTTGCCCCAGAAAACTTTTAAACAAATCAGGTTGTGCCGATTCCGCCAGTGAACAACCGGCCTTCAGATCAGGTAGCACTACTTTCTTTTTCGGGTTCAGAATCTTGGCCGTCTCGCCCATAAAATGTACTCCTGCGAAGACAATAAGGTCGGCCTCAGTCTTTGCTGCCTGTTGCGAGAGCCCCAGACTATCACCAACGTAATCGGCAATATCCTGAATTTCGGGACGCTGGTAATAGTGCGCCAGTATCACAGCATTTTTCTCGCGCTTCAACCGGTTGATTTCCTTCACAAGATCAAGGTCCTTATCGACCTGAACTTTCAGAAAACCTTCCTGTTGAAGATTGTTCGTTGCCTTTTCAAGAATTAAGTCTGTCATCGCTGAATTAATTTCAGTTGCGAAATTACTAGTTTCAAGTTGAAACTAGAAACCGGGAACCCTATCCTAAAGTTCACTCAATCGAAACCTGATAAAGTTTTTGATGAATTTCCTTCAACTCTTCTACCGGGAATTTAATTTCCTTCCGATCGTAGGTCATTAATCCGTTTACTTCTATTTCAACATCCGTTGTTTGCGTGTACACCGCAGCTGATAATCCTTTTTTGATAAGTGGCTCAAACCGGTTCATAAAAGAGGAATACTTCTGCATCAGTTCACTTTTATTCGGAAAGCTTTGATAACCCCAGTTGTTTTTCTCCTGCCAGGTATGCCCTTCCACCGGCAATCCAAGTCCACCAAATTCACCCAGTACAATTACTTGCTTGGTTCCGTAGAGCGTTGGATCGAGCATGACAGGTTCCGGATAGTTATGCAAATCAATAATGTGCCCAACCGGAACAAAATTTCCTCCACTGGCGGTGTTCACCAATCGTGAAGGATCATACTCTATCGTCCATTTTACGATCTCTTCGGTTTTGAACTGACCCCACGCTTCATTGAACGGAACCCACACCACAATGGAAGGAAAATTATACGTGGCATCGATGATCGCTTTCCATTCGGTTTTAAAAATTTTCTCGGATTCTGGTGTACGATCTTTATCGGTAGCATTTCCAATAATGGCAGGCCGGCTCTCCCACCGGTTGCCCATGTCTCCGCTGGGCATGTCCTGCCACACCAGCATACCAAGTTTATCGCAATAGTAGTACCAGCGGGCCGGTTCTACTTTTACATGCTTGCGAATCATGTTGAAGCCCATCGCTTTGGTTTTTTCGATATCGAACTTCAAGGCTTCATCGGTTGGTGCCGTGTATAATCCATCGGGCCACCAGCCCTGATCAAGCGGGCCGTATTGAAAAAGAAATTTGTCGTTCAACAACATGCGTTGAATGCCACGCTTATCCGGGGCCATCGAAATCTTTCGCATGGCGAAGTAGGTTTTAATTTCGTCTACTACTTTTCCCTTCCGCATGATCGCTACTTTCAAATCATACAAGAAAGGATCGGACGGAGACCACAAATGAACGTCAGACAATTTCAATACTGCTTCCGCACCGGCTGTTTCTGCTTCTGCAATTTTCAGGGTGCCCGTCCAGGCTGAAATATTGACTACATCGCCAGGCTGAAGATTATCAATCAATGGCTTCACCGTAACAGTCTGCGCCTGAATGTCTGTCGTTTGCCGTGTTGAAATCAGGTAGGTTTCTGATGCACCTTCCAACCAAACGGTTTGCCAGATACCCGTTATGGGTGTGTACCAGATGCTGTTCGGTTTGTTCACTTGCTTTCCTCTGGGCTGCGGTCCGTCATCGGAAGGATCCCACACGCTGATCACAATTTGTTGATCACCTTTTTTTAATAAGTAGGGCGTGATGTCGATTGAAAATGGATCATAACCTCCTTGATGCGATCCCGCCTTCGTACCATTTACATAAACACCGCATTGCCAATCCACAGCACCAAAGTTCAGTAACACGCGCTTACCTTTAAAGCTGGCCGGCAAGGTTACTGCGCGTCTATACCACAGCATATTGTCTTTTCCCACTACTTTACCCACACCCGACAGGGCTGACTCAACAGCAAACGGAACAAGAATTTTTCCATCGAAGGCGACTGGTGTTGCCTCATCTTTTGGTCTGATGGCATATTCCCACAAGCCATTTAAATTCATCCAGTTTTCGCGCACCATCTGCGGACGCGGATATTCCGGCAATGGATTGAGCGCATCCACGCGCTCGGCCCAGGGCGAAGTAATTTTTCCTTCCACCATTTTCCAGGTAGTCTGTGCAGCGACAGAAATTGACAGCAGTGAAATCAGGAGTACAGAAAGATGTCTCATAAATTGTGATACTTATTTTTTAAATGTATAACAATTGAGTGGCTAGTACAATTAGTTTTACACTACCAGACTGAATCAAAAGCACCATGACACGACCGGCAGGCCAACAAGACTTCGATTTCATTTACAACCTGTACATGCACCCGGCTGTTAATCCTTTTCTACTGTATGAGAAAATGGATCGATCTTCATTTGAACCCATCTTCAACGAACTGCTTGGTCTTATCTATGTTTTTGAAGACTCGGGTGAATCCTTTGGCATGTTCAAGTTCATTCCGCTGAAACACCGGAATGCACACATTGCCTATTTAGGCGGACTGGCGATCGATCCATCAAAAAGTGAAAAAGGTTATGGCTTGAAAATGATGCATGAAATCATTCAACTCGGAAAGTCAATGAATCTTCTGCGCATTGAACTCAGCACCGCGACTTCAAATAAGAAAGCCATTCGACTATATGAGAAAGCTGGCTTTCAGCAGGAAGGTATTTTGAGAAAGTACACGTATCTGAGGCTCGAAAACAGATTTGTGGATGAGGTGATGATGGGGTATTTGTATTAACCCTTGCATGCTAGTGACTTATCAGACCTGCAAGTAATTCATTCCTCGTACTTCGTACTTTGTAATTCGTCCCTTATACTCATTTCTTCAACCAATTCAACCCATCCTCAACACTGGTAAAAAGTCGTGTAGGGCGAAGTGGTTTGTTAGCGCCCAGAAAAAAGTTTCCGATAATCTTGCTGATCGGGCTCGTTACAATCAGCGCACACTTGGTAAACACGGTCGCATGTTCTGGCCCGGCAAAATGTCGTCTGCACGCCTGCGCCATGGTTACCACATTGGTAAGATCACAAAGTAATGGCAAGGGCTTGCCCCCAATCATCTCTCCAACTACTTTGGTACTCAGTTTACCTTCTTCCAGCGACATCACCGTATTGGGAGCACATTCAATCTGCATGATGTTATCCGGGCGAAGGGTAAATTTTATATTTTCAGTAATGCGTTCCATGGTCCTACAGTTGGTTCAATTATTCTCTTAACCATTTCAATCCTTCCTCCCTGCTTGTAAATAATCGTGTTGGCTTTAATGGCTTGTTAAGTCCAAGAAAAAAATTACCAATCACACGACTTATCGGACTGGTTACGATCAAGGCACATTTGCTGAACGTTGCCGCATGTTCAGCTGAGGCAAAATGTTTACGGCAATCCTGTGTCATGCTTACAACATTGGTAAGATCGCAGAGCAGCGGCCGGGGTATGTAGTTTACCATCTCAGCAGAAATGCGCGTGCTTTCTTTTCCATCTTCAAGGGTCATTACCGTATTGGCAAAACAATCGGTGTAGAGAATTCCCTCGTCTGTGTACGTGAATTTAATTTTATCGTTCTCGCGTTGCTCCATGCTACCTTCTTTTCTTCATCGTAAAATAAAACGTGGCCCCTTCGCCCACTGAGGACTTCACCCAAATGCGTTCTCCGAAAGCATTCAGAATACTCCGCACAGTGGCCAGACCTATGCCATGGCTATCGGCTTTCACTTCGGATTCTACCTTGTTAAACAATTCAAAAATTTTTTCCTGGTGCTCTGGTGCAATACCTGGCCCGTTGTCGGTAACTGCAATCTGGTAACGGCCCTCAACCTCTTTTCCGTGTACAACTATCTCGCAGACCTTCTTGTCAGAATACTTCACGGCATTACTTAGCAGGTTGCGGATTATCTGATCCATCGCTGATTTGTTAAAATACACACACGGCAGCGGATCGATAATTTTAATCAACGCCCTTTCCGCGAGTTGATCGGTATCGATAACACTTTTCAACACACTATTCAGATCAATATCCTCCATCAGAACTGAGCCCACATTAGCCTTGGAATACTCCAAAATGCCCTGCACCAGGCTCTTCATCTGTTCGGTGGTCGCCTTCAGTTTTGAAATGTACAGATCCACCTCACTATTCTTTTCCGGATTCACCGTAAGCTCCAGCAGGGTAACCAGGCCGCTGATCGAGTTGAGCGGTGAACGTAAATCATGCGCAGTGGTGTATGCAAACTTCTCCAGCTTCGCATTTACAGAATCGAGTTTCGATTTCTCCACTACGTTGGAATTGAGTTCCTCGCTCAACATGTTCAAGCCCAGGGCGATGGCATCAATCATGTCGTTATTCTTGCTGACAGGAAGCATCCGGGAAAAATCAAGGGCAGCCACTCTCCCGATCATTTCGAGAATTTCGTTCAGGCGTTTATCGTTGTCGAGATCAGACAAAAGTGGAAATGTAATAGCACCCAAAATTAAAAAGTTTTGGGCTTACACCAAGGGTATAACTGCGGCCTTCAAAGCCTACTTTCCGAGCGCCAGAAGGGCGGATAGTCTTGTGAACAATTCTGTATTCTGATAAACACCTCTGAAATTCTCGGCACACGGTCCATACGAGAACACCGGAACCAGTACGGCTGTATGATCATTTGTGCTGAAGCTACCCAAAACATATCCGGAAGAAGTGTTACCGCCCGGAAGCGTTAACCCTCCGGTTTCATGATCGGCCGTAACGATGAGTAAGGTTTCATGATTTTCATCAACGTATTTCATGGCTTCTCCCACCGCCTGATCAAAATCCAATACTTCTCGAACAACGTACTCCATATCATTATTATGGCCACCATGGTCGATCTGAGCAGCTTCGGCCATAATAAAAAATGGTGATGAGCCAAAGGTGGTAATACTTTTTAAGATTGATTGCGCGAGAAAATTACCCCGACCGTTTTTCTTCGACACCACAGCCTGATCATCCAGGATGACAAACTTTTTGCTTTGGATGGTATCCAGCGAATTGAAACAATCGGCCACTGCATAACCCCGTGAACGCAATTCGGTTAACAGATTTTTTCCATCTTTCCGATTTTTGAAAGCATACATTCCGCCACCGATGAGCACATCGACCCGTGAACTCAGGAAATCAAACGCGATAGCTTCGTTCATGCTTCGCTCCGGCTGATGGGCATAAAACGCTGCCGGTGTTGCATCGGTGATGTCGCCAGCCGAAATGATGGCAACGCTATACTGTTGTGCTTTCAGTTTTTCCGTAAGCGATGGTACAGTCTGCCCGGCTGAATCAACACCTACAAAACGATTCTTTGTTTTACTACCGGTAGCCATAGCCGTGGCACCGGCAGCCGAGTCGGTTATATAATTGTCGGTGGATTCGGTAACTGAAAAACCGATATCGTTCATATTGAAAATACTAAGCTTACCGCGGTTGCACGTATAGCCGCTGTACAGTTGCGCCAGGCCCATGCCATCGCCAATCATCAGGATAATATTTTTCGGAGTAGTGTTTCGCTGAAAATTATAACGAGGTTGATATACTGCATGGGGCGTAGTGTGCTGATAGGTATTTTTTTGTTTAGTCGCGATAAATTTGGAAAGCCCCGCTACATCATCGGTGCCGAGGATATCCACTTTCAAATTCATGAAGGTAAGCCAGGCATTAGGAAAATCAGGCGCACCCCAAAACCGGATCTTCTTTCCAGCGGCATGTACCTTGGTAATGAGACTGGTAATTTTCTCGTGCTCAGCTTTGGTAAGCACACCTTTTCCATTCCAGGTAGCATGATCCGAAAAAGCAGTGCTCACAAAACTGATTCGCTTCCATTGCTCATCGGTATACGGCCTGCCCGGACGGCCATCAAAAAAAATGAAAGCTGGATAATCTTTCCACGTTGCAGGATCCGGAACATTTCCACTAATCACGAGCGTGAAGGTTGGGCAACGCTGCAACGAGGGATACAACTTCAACTTCTGCACCAATACCTTCAATGTAGTAGTACCTTCCGTTTTTAAATCAACCATCAACGTCAGCGGCTTATCCTGTGTAGCGTAAACAAAACCATTATGGGTATTAATTTTATCGACTAGCGGTTTCAGGTAAAGCTCCTCCAGTGTTCTTCCTTTTGAAATTTCCTGACGCGTGTGTGCCACCATCAATTCACCCTGCTGCAAGAAAATATCGGCTTCTATAAAACCTACCTGTTGGTAGTACGATGTGAGAAACGGAATCGGGTGAACATAATCATTATGCGCAAAGATGGATGAAGTAGTGTACTCCTGTCCGTTTGTTGTTATCCCGACTACGGTAAAGAAAATTACTAGATACCGAAGCATGTGTAATGGTTCTGTAAACTTAAAATTGAATTAACTACAATGGCATCAACCAACTATTTTACCGTGGTGGTGTACAAAATCCGTCCCTGGTAATCAATCATCTGCACGAGAATCTTGTCTCGAAGAACCGAGAACAACATAAAGCCATATTCCGAAACAGCGAACTTGCTGTTCGGCAACATCCGTGCGGGTGTGCGCTCTGAAGCTGCTCCTGAAATGAAATGGTTTACGTTCTTCGATGGACCCGCAATATGCTGAAGACTATGTTCATGACCTGCCAGGTAAGCATTTACACCGTACTTCTCAAAGAGCGGTTCCAGAATTCTGCGAACAGATTTGGTGTCATGATTTTCGGTTCTGCTGCCGCCCGTGTACATGGGATGGTGTCCGACAACAATTTTCCATTTCACGTTGGGTGATGGATCGGCCAACACCTTTTCTAACCATTGCTTCTGAGCCGTTGTATCTTGCCCGTGTACCGCATGACCATTTCCGGAGTAATATCCTTTGATAAGTGGTGTTGTGTCAATAAAAGCAATGATCAGTTGTTTCGTAGTATCACCCTCCAAATTGAATTTCTTTGAATAGTATCGAGCAGGCATCTGCCACCGTCTGCTGATTTTAGAATACGCCACTTGTGCATCGGGATTAGCACCGTAATCGTGGTTGCCCAGCACGGGGTACCAATCCCACTGCAATGAAAAAGCCGTATAGATATCTTCGTAAGAATACTTCCAGTGCGGATCGAATTCGCTGATAACACCTTTCGGATAAAAATTATCGCCTGTGGCAATGATAAAATCCACGCTGGCTTCTGCTGCTGTCTTTCCCATTTGAGCCGCTACTTCCTTTTGATGATCTTCACCATTGCGACCCCAATCGCCCATCACAATGAAGTTGAGGGCTTGGGGATTGGTTTGAAGTTTCGTGGATTGTGCTTTCGTTGTCTGCGCTTGACTGAATGATGCTAATAGACTTATTGAAAGTAGAATACTAATTTCCCGTAGATGATTCATGCCTGATGAAATAAGAAAATCTACAATTAAACTGTCCACTATCCACAGTAATGTTTAGTGGAATAGTGGACAGTTAACTGCGGACCGTGAATTAAAAACTAATAACCTTCATTTTGCTCTAAAAATCCTTTTTGACTGGAGGCACCGTCAATTGCTTTCTGTGGAATTGGGAACAATCTCTTGTGAACGTCATTATCGGTTTTATCTGTCCAGCTTCCCTCATATTTGCCAAATCGTATTTGATAGTTTCGTCTCAGGCCTTCCCAGTAAAGTTCAAATCCAGATTCGCGAAATAATACATCCAGGTCAATAGACGTCAACGCTTCTGGAGTCTGCGCGGGTCGAGCATTCCTTGAAGTTCGTAAGGTATTAACATCAGCCAACGCTCCGGCATTGTCTCCGTTTCTAAGCTTCGCCTCAGCGCGCATCAAATAAATCTCTCCCAACCTAATCAAGACCAAATCAACACTGCTGTAGGAGCAACAGTTGGTGGCTGTATGGCTGAACTGATATTTTGAAAATCTGTGACCTGTGTTGTGTAAACTACCCTCAGCAGTAAAATCAACCTGAAGCGAATGGTCCACATACCGGAGGTTTGCTCCACTGGTTCTTCTATTGATAACCGGATATATTCTAACCTTTCCATCATCGCATTTCATAATATTCCCACCGGCATCTTTTCTGGGCCCCCAGATAGTGCCGCGAATTATTCCTCTGTCGATTTCAAAATCAGTTGCATTTACGCAGTAGTAGTGCTCTGAATCATTGGTTGGCGTTACTCCGGTAAGATCTTTAAGTTCTTCGGGTATCATGGTGTTCTCTTTATAAAAGCGCGCATCCGCTTCTGCAGGATCTACACTGCCATAGGCATCAGCCCAGGTTTGGATAAAGTCAGTAGTTGCGGCTGTAGCGTCCGTTCCTCTAGTGCTGGGGAATTCCGGCCTTGGAACCTGATCGCCAGATATCGACCAATAGGCCCAGCGACTATGCTCGGTTTCCAGTAAGCCTCTTTGGTCAAGCGCAAAAATGAGTTCGGAATTAGTATGGTTATCATCGCTGAACAAATCAAAGTATTCAGGTGACAACGTACGAGATCCAGAAATAATATCGCTTGTGTACGCTATTACTTTATTCATGTCCTCCTGTTTGAAGTCGGGTGTTCCGTATGGATCGCGATACACAGCAGCATTCAAATACAACCGAGCCAGCAAAGCGCGAACAGCATCGGTGTTGAGTCGGCCAGGGCCGTTGGTGTTGCTGATAACGTCAACGACAGACAAAAGCCTGCCTTCAATGTAATCGATGGCTTCCTGTCCTCTTAGAATTTCGGATACCTGATCTGATCGATCTTTTTTAAACACAAGCCCCCAATTGTCAAGTGCCATCATGTTGAGGTATGCATTCATGGCAATCATTTCATAAAGCGCATTTTGAGCTTCGGCATTACCTTTATCTACTTCAGCTTTTAATCCTTCTTCGGCAGCTACCGCCCGGGCCAGGCATAATGTTACCTGTGTCCAGGTATCTCCAACCAAAGCATTGCTGGGAGTCATAAGATGTTGATGAACCGCAATGAATTTTCCGCCATCGTACCAATCTGTGCCGCCCCTGTAAGGAAGGATGGCTTCATCGGATGCAACCTCTTGCAATCCGAAGTTAACCGTATGCAACCAAACCTGACGGAGCTTACCGTACACAGGTGCTATCGAGCCACTGACAATTTCAGCCTGTCCAGTTCCTGTAAGGGACTCATCGAGAATTTCTTCCTCCAAAGCAGTACATCCGAATAAGGCAACCAAGAATGTACTGAGTAGTATTTTATTGAATCTTATATTTTTCATCTGATTTCTATTTTGTTGTTATCAAGAGAACCGTTCATTTCTCTCTAGAATGTTAGGTTAAGACTGATCAGGAATGTTCTTGCTTTAGGATACGTGAAATAGTCAATCCCAAAAGTTTGAATCCCGCCCATGGTTGATCCGGTATTGATTTCAGGATCAAACCCAGAATAATCCGTTATTACAAACAGGTTTTGACCGGTTAGCGAAAAACGGGCATTTTGGAATATGTGGCTTAATCCAATTTTATCTGCAGTCAGGTTGTAAGACAACGTTGCGTTGTTCAATCGCATGAACGACCCATTTTCCAAATATCGAGTGGATACGGTATTGGCGTTTGAAATGACCTCGTCAGGATACTGTACAGCAAAATCAGTTGTGTTATTAGACTTGGTCAACTGTGCTTTTGTAAACAGACTCATGGCCGAGTGGTTGTAAACTTTGTTTCCGGCCACACCATTAAAGTTAAGTCCTAAAGCAAAGTTCTTGTAGTTAAAGTTTAGATGATAAGCGTAGATGAACTTTGGAATGGCACTGCCAACCACGGTACGGTCATTGTCCAACGATGCCCCATCGGGAACAACGTCCTTGAACACGTTGAGTCCATCGGGGCCAATGCCCTCAAATTGAAACATGTAGAATGCTCCAATGGGCTCATTATTAACATACCCATTAATCGTGGCACCGGTTTGACCGGAACCCTGTGCAGCGCCTGTGGTCAGCACCGTATAGGGCGAGTCTTTAACCTTGTTCTGAATGTAAGTAATGTTACCCCCAATGGCGTAGGTGAAGTTGCCAGCTGCACTACCATTATAATCCAGCGTCAACTCAATACCATTATTTTGGATTTTCATGTTCTCAATGTTCGTCCAGTAGGTAGAAGTTGGCTGTACAGGATCAGATGGCGTAACTTCCAACAGTATATTGGAGGCCACTTTATTGAAATAATCTAAACTACCACTCAATCGATTATTCAAGAACGCGAAATCAATACCCGCATCTATTTGTGTAGATACTTCCCATTGTAAATCAGGGTTGGCCAGGCGAGTATATGCTATACCGTATGGATAATCACCAATGGTAGTAGCACCAGGGTCTAATGGATAAGTATTGTAACTATCATTACCCGTTATTAATCGATTTTCTGTATAGCTGGTTTTTGTGATCTTGGAGGGAATCTCCTGGTTACCGGTCTGCCCCCAGCTTGCACGCAACTTAAGGTTGTTGAAAACCGAACTACTCATAAAACTCTCTCTGCTAATGTTCCAACCCAGGGCTACAGAAGGGAAATAGCCATACTTGTTATTCTCTCCAAACTTCGAGGATCCATCGGCACGAAGTGTTGCGGTAAACAAGTACCTCTCGTTGTAGGAATAATTTAGTCTTCCAAAGAATGATTGCAACTCGTTTTTAACAGCAGACGCATTCACGGAGGTTGGATAGGCCGTGGTGCTGGTTTGATCCTGATACTTAGGCTCGATATTGTTGTTGGCGAAGCCGCTATAATTGAAGGTTCTGTTCTCTTCCAAAAAGCTTTGGTACGAGTGCCCCGCCAATAGAATTGCATTGTGAACGCCCTTGTTCCAATTATAGGTAAGTGTGTTCTCCACCAGTTTATTTGTATTTGCGCTGATGGATGTTGAAAGTGATCCGTTTGAAATATTCGATTCATTTATAACAGACGGAAATGGTTTGTATTGCTGGTCTCTGTTTGTAGTGGAGTAGTCAACACCAAGATTCAGCTTATACACAAGGCCGTCTATTATTTCTATTGACGGTGAAATGCTAGTGAGAATTCGGTTATTGATGGCCTCATCACTGTATATCTCATATCGCTTCAAAGGATTCAAGGCATTCGTAGTCAGCAAAGTTGGCTCTCCATTGGTATAAGCCGGAATAGTAGGATTCATGTTGAGCATGTCACTCATAGTGGCTCCTATTTCCGGGCGCAGGTTTTCCATGTGAGAGGCCGATAGATTGTAATCAATGTTAAGCCGCCCGTTGATTGCCTTTTGACTCATATTCAATTTTCCGGAATAACGTTGCAGGTCGCTATGCTTCAGAATTCCTTCCTGATCCTGAATGCCAATGGAAGCATAGTAAGAGAACTTCTCAGTGGTTCCGCCTCCGATAGATAAATCCATCTGTTTTGATACTCCTGTTTGAGTCAATTCATCTTGCCAATCCGTATTCCCACCAAAGTCGTTTAACGTTCCACCTTCGGCTACTACCTGGTTGCGGAACTCATCAGCACTAAACACCGGTATTTTTCCTGTCATCGTTGACCAAGCGGTGGATGCTGAGAAATTCATTTCTGTTTTTCCTGATTTTCCTTTCTTCGTGGTAATCACCACAACCCCATTAGAGGCGCGCGCGCCATACACGGCTGTTGCACTGGCATCTTTCAGTACCTCTATGCTTTCAATGTCGTTTGGGTTAAGAAAGTTTAGCGGGTTGGTTGCTACTCCCTGCGAGGAATTGTCGAGCAGGAAACCATCAACCACGTAAAGAGGCTGAGTTCCGGAACGCAAACTTCCAATACCACGAATAATAACATTTTGCGCAGCACCAGGCTCGCCACTGGCGCTGGTAACATTTACGCCTGAAACTTTGCCTTGTAAAAGCTGCCCGGGATTGGTAACAACCCCCTGGTTAAAACTTTCACTTTTTAAAGAACTTACTGCACCTGTTATGTCAGATTTTTTTTGCGTACCGTAACCTACCACCACAACTTCCGAAAGCGATTTGGAATCGAACAAAAGTCGAACATTGATTTCGGTTTGATTGCCAACTTTAACTTCCTGTGTTAACGTACCAACAAAACTAAAAACCAACACCGACTCACCTGAGACTACGGTTAATGTGAATTTACCATCGGCATCGGAAACTGTACCGTTTGTAGTACCCTTCTCCAGAATATTTACGCCAGGTAAAGGCGATCCGGTTTCATCCGTAATAGTTCCTGTTACCGTTTGGGCTACGGGATTCTCAACCGTTGTCAATATTGATTCAACGGCAGCTGCTGATGTTGCGAATGGTAGCATCGCTACAAAACCAAGAAACACAACCACTGCAATACATAATCGGCTGCGTTTTGTTAATCTTGTTTCTTGAAAACTCTGATAGATTTTTTTCATAGGCTACTCTATAGAAAGTTTAGTTTTATCAATACCGCGATTATCGCGGCTAAATTTTCCGCTAAGAGAGAATATTTAACTGGCAGTAGTGAAACCAGATTGTTAAAGTTGTATTAACGAATCAGACGCATTGTTACTTGAAATGAACGAACGGGCCTGGTTGAAATGAATAACCTGCTGATGGTCGATGTGCCTTGCGAACGAAGAAGAACCATCGCCACTTTTTTGACAAACGAATGAAATAGGCGATACTTGACATTTATCATTTGGAGATGGCGTTGTCTTTTGCGTACTTTTAGTACGATCGTCTACAAAACAATTTTTTAACAATGAAAAAGTTACTTTTTTTGATAATCGTGGGGATGATAGCCTCCTCACTTCAGGCACAATCTCGAAAAAGGCTTAAGCCTGCCGTGATGTATAAAGTCGGAGATACCTTGTACGCACCACACTATGGGTTTACAAGCTACGTTCCGGAAGGATGGCAAGGTACACTGCCTCGCGAAACCGAAGTACTCTTGCTTTATTCCGTAAATAACTATGGGGAGATTTACGTTTTTGGAAGCGACAAGGGAAACCTGGAAGAAATGAAAAAGTCGTGGTTAAACGGATTTGATTTAAACGAAACCATGAAACTCAAAGCCACTAACAACGCTGAAATTGTGGATGGAGTGTTGATGAGCGAAGTTATTGTAGCCGGTCCGAGTATTAACAACTCATTTAAAGGATACGCAGCCGCCAAATGCAGTCCCCACGGTCCGTGTGTTACCTCGCTGGCTATTGTGCAAGCGCAGTTTATTGAACCGGTAAAAAAGACGATCCAAATGTTTATGAAAAACAGTTCGTTTGATCAGCCACGTGAAATCTCACCATATGCTGATCTCAACTGGCAGGAGTACCTTTCGGGAAAGATGGTGATCACCTTTGCCAATAATGAAGTCGGTTATAAAGAAAACGAAATTCATCTTTGTAAAGACGGGACCTTCAGTGCGAAGATCAATAAAAAGGGAATGCTCAAGTCGAAGGACAACCCCGATTACAACGGGAAATTAACAGGCACGTGGAAAGCCGAAGGTATTGGCGAACAAGGCACCGTACACTTGACAAGCAAGAAATTACCATCCATCAGTTTTGACGTCAACATTAAGAATGATAAAGTTTTTGTAAACGGAGAGCGTTACTTTGTTGCCGAATCGGAGAAGTGCAAGTAATGCTGATTTAATATAATCTGTGCTACTTCTTCTTCATCAATAAGCGGACTTCATTTTCTTTTATGCGGGCTTTAACAATTTTCTTTAGTAGGGTAACAGGCAACTTTTCACCGGGAACAAAATGAAGCGTGGTGCCCGTGCCCTTGATTTGGTTAAACTCAGCTTTCATTTCTTTTGCCAGGCTTGTACTCATCAAGTAGAAGCTACAGTATTTTTTGTTTACACCTATTCCCACCAACGCATAGTGAAGCCTGAAAGTAGGAATCATATAACTGATGGTCTCCTCCACCTTTGGCGCAGCCGCATGAACAATCGCCCGCATTTCCACTAATGTACTTTTGAAAGGCTCAGGCTGTCGCTCGATGTATTCATCGATACTTTGAACCGGAATTGAATTGGGTCGCATAATCTATTTTAATCAAGGAGTTATATTGAATATACCAAGTTAAACATACCACAGCAAAAACAGGAAGGCCAAAGCCGACAATAATACCGGCACTTTGCGACAAGGAGCATTACCAGGCTTTAGAAAGTTTTTTTTATAATACTCAATCAAAAAAAACTGTAACTTAAGTTTACCATCAGACCATTATATGAAATTTATTACCAGTTGTATTCTCGTGCTTCTTGTTACCGGTGTCAATGCCCAGCGCGTTACCAATAAACACTTTTCATTAGGAAGCTATGGACGTGCCGGAGTGGCGTATGGTCCTGGCATCGAAGGACAATTTCCCAGATCGCTGAACCTGAACGGGATGGGTTCAATCGGTGGCCGCTTTGAAGAAAACGACTATGTTGAATTGGCGGCTGCGCTCCATTTTACACCGGCTGCTAAAAAAGACAGCACGATTATTAACGTACAAACGAGGCTTGCTTTTTATACCACGCAAGGACAGATCATTGGCAACGTAACCAGTAAATCATTGGGTGGTATTACCGCTGCCCTTCCGGAATTGTTTGCTGAAGCCAGAAATATTATGGGCACACCGTGGGGTCTTTGGGTTGGTGCCCGTTTCTTCAGGGGCGATGATATTCACATTATCGATCATTTTTACTTTGATGATCACAGTTCGCAAGGCTTTGGCATTCAGTATAAGAACACTGAGTTTGCCATGATTCTTCCCGGTTCTGTGGATACCACATCAACGCTACCGCCCTATTTCTACCTGAACATTGTAAACGGAACACCAACACTCGGGCTGCGGAACAGAACGGTGTCAATTCTTGAACACACCATACCCGTAAGGAGTGGCTACCTGAAATTGCTGGGCGAGTTTCACCGCCTTGCCAATGCCGCTGCGGAAGATACAGTATACACCTATCCCGCAGACAATGGTTATGTTATAGGCATCAAGTACAACACATCGTTACCCAGCGTGTTGCCTGGGTCGTTCAATACGGTGAGCATACGTTACGGGGCAGGTATTGCCAACGGTGGGGATGGTGGTTCCAGTAAAACTTTTCTAACCTATGGTGGACCCAACCTCGAAACGAATAAATTCAAAGATGCCTGGTCGCTGGCCATAACTGAAACATTTCTTTGGAACATCAATAACAACTATTCGCTAAACGCATATGCGCTGTTTACCAAAAGTCGTGGTGCCAGTGACAGCTTAAATAAAGCTCCTGACTACCTCGGCAAGCAAATGCTGTTCAACCGAAAAACTGAAGGTGCTGTTGGTGCCCGCGGAACCTGGTACATTAAAGACTGGTTGCATGTGCTGCACGAAATTGACTTCGCCTGGCGCAAAGATGGCACACAAGATGTAGCACAACTATCGAAGCTTACCGTTGCCCCTACAATCGTACCCAACGGCAAGCGTGACGTTTGGAGCCGGCCGCATTTCCGGTTGGTGTACAGTGTGGGACGGTACAATAAGTTTGCATCCGAAAATCTCTACTCGCCTTACCTGGCACAATCCGGAAATAAAACATGGGGCCATTATCTGGGCGTAAAAACCGAATGGTGGATTTGGTGAAGTTACGTTACATCAAAGGAACCGCTAACAACCTACTTTGTTTTCCTTCGCAGAAAATCACCCAAGCCTTTACCGGCAATTTTATAGGCATTCTGTATTCGTGTAATCATTTCGAAATCGCCACCATTAGAATTATTCCCGGGAATCTCAACAAAAGCAATCCGGGCAATGACATTGTCTTTATTTGCAGATTCAACAATCCATACCTCCCCGTCAATCATGCCAGGATGTCCAATCACTCCGCCATCCCACCCTCCTTCGGTGCGTTGTGTTTTTACGATCAACGTATAGCTTGCCTTGGGATTTGGTATCGTGAACTTTGCATACTTCTTGAAACTTGCGATGAACACGGGCTCATACTGGTCTTTGCGGGCAATAAACCAACGCTTCACGAATTCATCTCCGTAGCCCTCTTCTTTTAATTCCCACTGCTTCCTTTTCTCTTTGAGATATTCTTTTTCAGTAGTACCATTACCAATCAACATGTTGTCATACGTAAACATAATATCGTACGATTTCTCACCTCTAAGGCGAGCAACGCTGCCACTCAACAATTTAATACTTTGCCCCAAGGCAGGTGACGTTAGAAAAAATAACACAACAATGTATTTCATAATCTTGTCTCTTTGTCTGTAGTCTATCTGAATCCACATTCAGACTAGCTAACTCTTTTCCAATGTTACAACGAAATTCTATCCTTGCACCGTTTCTATTAATCTAACTACAGTGTGATCGTAAGAAAGTAGTATAACACTTTCGTCATAAAACCAACTCCATGCGCACATCGGCCGTAACAAAAGGAGAATCGATAACCGGCACGTGTTGAAAGCCAAACTTCTCATATAACCCCAACGCAGCTTTCAACTGGTGATTGGAAAATAAAATAATTTTTGTCGCCTTTAAGGCCCGGGCTTTTTGCAAACACGTGTCGAGCAGCAACCGACTGATGCCCTTTCCCTGGTGAGTTGGTACCACGGCCATCTTCACCAGTTCATACACACCCTCGTGATCTTTCATTAACGCTGCCGATCCTACTACCTCATTGCCATCAACAGCCAGATAAATAACACCACCAGTGCCGAGAATGTATTTCTGTGGATTGTCCAGAATTTCCAGATCGTGCGATTCCATCAGGTTATACTGATCGAGCCACGCCACATTCAAACTTTTAAAACGAGTGTGATGGTGATCTTCAAATTCAACGATTTCAATATTCATATTCAAAGATAGATGTTTCTGAAGTTGTTACCATCTGCTTATTCATCACTAATATCAATTTGTAAAAAAACAGAACTCACTTTTTCAGGTTCAAATTTTACTGAACGAGTTCATCCGCCATAAAAAACGATACCACAAATTGCGGGAGAAGAAAAAAACAGCTTCTGAATGCAGAACAAAATTTTTAAGAAAATAAACCTTTGCTCTGGAGTTTGAGCCGCCTGTCATTAATGTAAAAAAAGGTTGTAACCTCAAAAAAGTAAGGACCGTAAGTACACCGTCTATAAAAAATAAAAAAAAGTATGAATACCTTATCCAAGTTTTTGTTAGCACCTGCATTGCTACCGTTGTTTTGTTCTTGCGATGATGAAGCAACCATTGATAAAACGCCCGTTGCTGTTTCATTCGCTACTACTCAACTGGCCATTGCCGAGAGTGGCGGCATCAAAGTAATTTCATTACCAGTCAGTAAAACTTCAAAACTGAACAGTGAAGTGATCATTGAAGTTTCTTCGCTGTCCGATGGGTTCGCGTTAGAACCTGCTGCCGTGGACGGTCTGCTGACGCTCACACTGTCACCAGACAAAGAAGCAGCCACCTTTACCATTATGCCTGAAGACAACTCTGTGATCAATGAAGGCGGAGATAAGATCGTTACCTTCACCGTGACATCGGTTTCGGAGGGACTTGAGATTGGCGAGAATAAATCGTTGCAGATTACCATTACCGATGATGAAATACCGGCCACAGCCACCTTCGCAGCAAACACGAACAGCATTCGTGAAAATGTAGTCGATGGAATGCCGGTGGTCATCGGATTGTCACACGCTGCTCCTGGAACGGGCACATTGACGCTTGCCCTGGAGTTGAACGATCTTGCGTACGGCACTGACTTTACTACATTGCCCGAAGCCGTAAACGGTAAGATTACACTTCCGGTAGAGACAGGAGTTAATCAGGTTTCGTTCGCCCTACTTCCGATGAATGACAATCTTTTTAACGGAAGCCGAAGCATTACGGTGAACCTTGAAAAGGCAGAAGGTGCTGTAAGCCGTGGATTAAACACCTCACACGATTTTACTATCACCGATGATGAACTGGCAACCAAAGGAAAAGGATATACGCTTGGCTCTGGTTTGTGGACGTACAAGAAAGAGTACAGCTACAACCTGGATGGAACGCTGGCAAAAGTGGAATGGCAACAGGCAACACCCGGAGCAAGCAGTGGCGAAATCACCTACGAGTACGATGAAAATGGTAAACTGTTAAAGTCAATCGATAACCCTGTTCAGGAAACGGTTTACACCTGGGAAGGAAACCGTATTGTAAAATCGGAGCGGATCAAAAATGGTGTGTTGATGGAGTACAAACTGTTTGGGTATGATGATGCCGGCAATGTGGGTGAGGTAACAGAATACAACAAGCAACCTGACGGATCTTTCGTGATGTCGTTTGTCTTTGTGTACCTCTATCATACCGATGGAAATATCTACAAACAATTAACCTACAGCGAGCTTCCTGACGCTGAAGATGTAGAACCCATATCGATCAGAACGTATGAGCATTACTCCACTATCGAAAACCCTTTCACAATGGTTGACATTCTGCCCAACAAGAAAACACAGTTAACGTTACCACAAACTTACCGCCTGGAGGAAAATGGATTTGAGTTTAACTATGAATTCTCTTATGAGTTTGATAGCTACGGCAGACCTACAAAACGAACAGCATCCACCGGAACAACTTCAGAAGTGGCTAACTACCACTATTTCGACTAGGCTTTCTTGAAATAAAAAAGAGGCTGCCAAAGGATTTATCTTTTTCGGGCAGCCTCTTTACTTTTACCTACTTCACCGCTTGTGAGACTTGCCATTCCGTTTAAAATTAATCGGTAAAACAAACATAGACCTAACGAGTCGGCCTCGATGCCGGCCCGGTGTCCAGTTCTTTAGTTCTGAAACAGCACGCACCGCTTCTTCGTCACAACCTTTACCAATACCTCTAATTGATTTGACATCACTCAGGCTACCATCCTTCTCCACAACAAACGATACATACACGGTTCCTTCGGTACGCGATCTGCGCGCTTCCTGCGGATACTTTAGCCTTGCGACTACATCTCTTCTCAGTTGATCATACCCTCCCTTATATTCAGCCGGTTCATCGACAACAGCAAAGAGGGTATCTGCTTCGGGTATTTCATGGGTAAGGGGGTTGATTGAGCTTTTGCAATGCTAACGGAAAACAAAAAAGTCATGAGGATAAGAATGCGTTTCATACAAGAGGATGAGATATCGATTTTAAATGAATAGATCATAACCAGTACTGGCAAGATATTGAATTGCTTTTTTATCTCCGACAATACACCTAACTTTTACCTATCAAAAAATAAACCCTTAATCGCATGGAACATCCTATTCAGCACTACTACGATTTAGTAGAATCGGTACTCACCGATTTTAAAATTGAACTGGCAGCTGCGCGCGGTGACCAGCCCGGCCAATGGAATTTGAAACTGGGATCGGCCAGTGTGTGGGTCGATGTGTTTCAATCCAAAGATGCTAACGGCAATCTTCAGCAGTATGGCTACCTGCAAGTACTTGCACCGATCTGCGATGTACCGGTAGAAAATCAGGCGCTCTTTACCAAGGAACTGCTCGAGGTTAATCACCAGCTTTACGGAGTTGCCTTCACGATCTTTCGCGACAAGGCCTACATCAAAGCCATTCGCGAACTGCAAGGCCTGGATAAATCCGAAATCAGAAGTACGTTCGATCGTGTTGGAAAATATGCCGATGAGTGGGACGATAAACTAAAGGTAAAGTATTTAGCTTTTACAGGAGGAGGTAGAGGGTAAGTGAAGTTGGAAAGTCAGTAAGTCCTGGTTATGTTAAAGCATTCAGACTCCTTTACTTAGGACCTTCATTTGTTACCAATCGAAAAACCAATCGGCCGTGTGCCTGTACTTATTTCCTTGATCTCAAATTCCTTTACATCATCAAAAATAATAGCGCGCATAATTTCAGGTGTGCGCTCTTCTTTTTTCATGGCCGCCAACCGAAGGTGTTGATTCTTTATTGATTCACCAACAATTTGACGTACCGTGCGGGCATTACCAAAATGCATATCGCGGTTACTGTGCAGAAATGTAAAATAGTTTTTTAAATGTTGCAGGGCCGGATCATCGGGTTGCGCTTCTTCTTTACTAAAAAGAGCAAGGGCAATAGAAACCATTTCGCTTACAGAGTAGTCTTCAAACTGAAAATATTTGTCAAATCTTGAACGGAGTCCGGGATTGGATGAAATGAACTGACTCATGTTCTCGGTGTATCCGGCCACGATCACACCAAACTTTCCCCGCTGATCTTCCATGCGTTTCAGAATAATCTGAATGGCCTCTCCGCCAAAATCGTGTTGTGATCCCAACTCAGACGCGAGCGAGTACGCTTCATCGATAAATAAAATTCCGCCCATCGCTTCTTTTATTTTCTCATCTGCTTTGATGGCTGTTTGGCCTACATAGCCCGCTACCAATCCTTGCCGGTCTACTTCAACAAGATGTCCTTTTTCCAAAATACCAAGACCCTTATAAATCTTCGACAGTATCCGGGCTACGGTAGTTTTGCCTGTTCCAGGATTTCCGGTGAATACTGTATGCAGTGAAAATTTATTCAACACATCTTTGCCGGTTTCCTGGTAGAAACGAACCAGCCTCACCATTTCATTCACTTCGGTTTTAATGGAATCAAGACCAGTGAGCGCATTGAGCTCAGCCATACTTTCAAATAAAATATCATCGTGTGTTTTACTTCCCGATGTTGCTCCAACCTGGCCTGAGGGTGTGAGCGATTGTGCCGTGGTTGTTATCACTACATCACCTTCTTCGGCTGCATCGCCAACACGAAAGGGCACTACAGCAATGAGTGTGTCCATAAAAACGACCTCCAGTGTATACGAATCATCACGCCAGGTGCCAGGCGTATCATTACCCCAGGCCGGAAAAAGATGATACACCTGCCCCGCTGTGTTCGGCTGAATATACAGCAGCCTTGTACTTCGTCCTTTTGCCTGGCCGGCATCGTTGCAAAAATTAAAGACTACCTCGGCATAGTAGTCGCTGTTTGTTTTGTTCTTGAACCCAAATTCGCCCCATACATACCGCGTATCTTTCTGGCTGAATTTGTTAAGATACTTCTTCTGCGGTTGAGCAGCAGCCTGTGTATCGCCTTCAAACAACTTAATGTACTCAACATCAAAGTACAAGTTCTCGCCTTCTTTTGTTGGGCCGATATCTTCCACGTAGAAACGAGTCTCTCCAATTTTAACATCGTCAATATAGGCTTCCCACACATAATTACCTTTAAGCCAGTAAGTGCCGGGTGTAGCGTTACCCCATGATTCACGGATGTACACAATATTCTCATCCTTCAACACTTTTCGCTTTTGAGAGAGGTTGCACAGCTCGCGCTGATGGGTTCCGTTCACAAAGAAACACTTTATACTAATGGACGCTTCCCATTCACCTTCATCAAAGAGTTTGTTAAAAAAAGAAAGCTCCACCCGCATAAAGGTGGTTTCATAGCGATCGTAAACCTGGCGGTACTTCTTGGTTCCATCTGCCATCCATTCATCGGAGGCATGTACCTTCATTTCCTTGAACTTGTAGTTAGCCGGTGAGGAGGATTTCATATCCTTACCGTCATCATGAGGTGAAGACATAGGGCGCGTGGTTAAAGTGTTCAAATTAAAAACATCCCCTGATTTTGACAAGTTTGAGTACTGCGCTACACTTACCGTGCGCCTGCCTGACTGGTAAAAGTAGTGTGTGGCCAAACCTGTTAATCTAATCCACCTTTAATGCGGCACAAGAAACTCCGGCTGTTTCGATTCGTTCTAGAGAGTGACTTTATCCGGTTGGCAACCGTAAAAACTATGGGCCTTCGATCGATTGCAGTGCTGCACCATAATTAAGTTATCCTGTAGAATAAAAGATTCCCCGATTTTGTCTTTATTTTGCATCCACAAAGATACCTCGCTTAACCTCTTGAAACTGGTATTGAAATATGGCATTACATTACTCCTGTTACTAGGATATAGTCAGCTCTTTGCCTTCGCTGATAGCAGCCATAACCATCCTACCCTTTCCGCGTCTGAACCCGGCAGTTTTAATCATTACCAACGCGAGGCACCCAAAGCAGTCAAGCTGGAGATCGTTTACATTGAAGAGCGTATTGAGACTGACGATGACGACTTTTTTACATTGGTTGGTCAGGATATCGATCAACACCAGTCGCGCACTTTCGCCTTTCAGGAACACTTCCTTCATCATGCTGGCAACAACAAGCTTTCGGGTTATTCATGCCAGTCACCGTCTACAGTAAGATCCCCCCATCCTGTACTCTGTGTATTCAGATTGTAAAAACTACTAAGGCAAATCCGCCTGCTCTCTTTCCGTACTACAACCAGCATTCGATCGTGTGATATCACACGGTTTTAGATGCATCCATTTCGCCAACAGAACAATACCACTAACCGATCTGTCAACGATCAAAAAAGAAATTATGAGAAAAGCTCTCGTGCTTATGAGTTTGTGTGCCCTGGTGGGTTACACCAGTTGCTCATCCAAAAAAGAAGAACATGAAGAACATGTAAAATTTCTGGTAACAAGTCCTTTAAAAAAAGATACCCTCACCACGCGTGAGTACGTCTGCCAGATTAGTTCTATTCAGCACATTGAACTGCGGGCGCTCGAACGCGGCTACCTGCAGAAAATTTATGTTGACGAAGGCCAGCATGTAAAAGCCGGGCAAAAAATGTTTCAGATCATGCCCATGCTCTACGAAGCCGAACTGCAAATAGCGCAGGCCGAGGCAAGCTTCGCAGAAATAGAATATAAAAATACCAAAGCACTGGCCGACAGTAATGTAGTGTCGCCTAACGAGCTGGCCATGGCAAAAGCTAAGTATGATAAAGCGAAAGCAGAACTCGCCCTCGCACAGGTTCATCTTCAATTCACCGAAATACGAGCACCCTTCGATGGCATCATGGATCGATTTCAGGTGCGCCTGGGAAGTCTTGTTGACGATGGTGATTTGTTAACAACACTTTCTGACAATCGTAAAGTATGGGTTTACTTCAATGTTCCCGAAGCCGAATACCTGGAGTACAAATCCAAAGCAAAAAAAGACAGTGTAATGAATGTATCGCTCATCATGGCAAACCATAAATTATTTGACTACCCGGGGAAAGTTGAAACCATCGAAGCTGATTTTAACAACGAAACTGGAAACATTTCATTCCGTGCCACATTCCCCAATCCGGAAGGACTGTTGCGTCATGGTGAAACTGGAAATATTCAGGTAAAGCAATTTGCTAAAAACGCACTGCTTATTCCGCAGAAAGCAACCTTTGAAGTGCTGGAGAAAAAGTATGTGTACGTCATTGACAAAAACAACGAAGTAAAATCACGCGAGATTACCATCGCTGCCGAGTTGCCGCATCTGTTCATTGTGCAATCGGGCTTAAGTGAGAATGATAAAATACTCCTGGAGGGTTTGCGTCAGGTTCATGAAAATGAAAAGATAGAAAGCAAGTTTGAGAACCCGAAAGCGGTGATGGCAAGCTTATACCTCTATGCTGAATAAACCATTATCCTTAAAACGCTAAGACATGTTCAGCAAATTCATACGCAGACCGGTATTCGCTATTGTAATATCGATCATCATCGTTTTCGTTGGGATACTGGCGATAAAGAAACTTCCCATCTCGCAGTTCCCCGACATTGCCCCAACTACGGTTAATATCTTCATAGCCTACCCAGGCTCAAGTGCCGATGTGCTGGTGAAGTCCACACTGATCACTTTAGAGCAAGCCATCAACGGTGTTCAGG
>Ga0315910_10000286_pt1 | contig 54729 bp, 38 predicted proteins | sample EdamamesoilMG_FD_204470 | JGI IMG/M metagenome (GOLD analysis project Ga0315910, IMG submission 204470) | Garden soil microbial communities collected in Santa Monica, California, United States - Edamame soil | ecosystem: Environmental > Terrestrial > Soil > Garden | place: USA: California... | reverse complement strand
GTTTGGCACCTCGATGTCGGCTCATCGCATCCTGGGGCTGGAGAAGGTCCCAAGGGTTTGGCTGTTCGCCAATTAAAGCGGTACGCGAGCTGGGTTCAGACCGTCGTGAGACAGGTCGGTCCCTATCCGGCGTGGGCGTAGGATGCTTGAGGAGAGCTGCCTCTAGTACGAGAGGATTGAGGCGGACGGACCTCTGGTGTAGGGGTTGTCGCGCTAGCGGCACCGCCCCGTAGCTATGTCCGGAATGGATAACCGCTGAAAGCATCTAAGCGGGAAGCCAACTCCAAGATTGGGCATCCCAATTAGGCCTCTGATAGACGATCAGATTGATAGGCGGGAGGTGTAAGCGCAGCAATGCGTTTAGCTGACCCGTACTAACTGGCCGATTGGCTTGACCACGCTTTTCTGCTGCCCTGTGATGCAGGGCAGCTCAATGCGAGCCAAGTGCTCGCTCCGTGCTTGTGCCACTCATCATTGTCAATTCAAAATGTCCGGTGACCATAGCTGGCTGGATACACCCGTTCCCTTCTCGAACACGGAAGTTAAGCAGCTGGCGCCGATGATATTGGGTCACTCCGAGAAAGTAGGTTGTTGCCGGACTTTTTTCTGAACACTGCACCCACGGTCTTTGACCGTGGGTGTTTTTGTTTTCGAACCGCATCGAAACAGTCTGACGCTGGTTCGAAATGCGCCCGCACTGATTTGGCGACGAGATCGCTGGATGTCGCTGCTGAGACGAGCAACTGTCGCCGCGATTCGTGTGGGTCAGGAATCGCCATGAGCTGCAGACGTGCATCGCTAGACGAAGCTCAGGTGGTCACCTCGTCGTCATGAATCATCCAAGTGGACGCTGCTGCGGCTGACGTCAAGGTCGGTGTCGGCTTGTTGGAGATCTGCGGTTTCTGGCTGCTAGTTCAGCGCTCGTCTCGTCAGCCTACCGCAGGGCGAGGATCCACTTGGAGCGTCGTTTAGTTGGGGCAGCTTCCAGTTGCAGTGCCAATTCGATTCAGTCGATCGTCGAGGCGAAGCAGGTCACCGCTCGCAGCATTCGCTTCTGTTTCGCATCGAATGCTCGGTTGCACGCTCGAGGATGAACTGAGAGGCATGCAGTTTTGTCCGGCGGGGTGAGAGCTGTATCGCGCATGAAGCGCTTCGTTCTTGCGGTCTCGGCGTGGCAGCTGCAGATCGAACGTGAGCTGCAATTGTTGGCCTAGATGCTGGCGCTGATGGCATTCGCCACGTGACTACCCGCGGATCTTCGCTCGGTGGGCGGTTTGCGCCGGGATTGGCTCGCTGATGGCGCACGTTTCGCAGTGGGGAAGGGATCGGGGGCCAGGGCATGCACCATGCCGGAATTGGAATCCGGCCCCGGGCCTCTCCTGCGCGGAGGATGCTCCATGACTGACTATCGTGCACTTGCGCACGGCGGCCCATCGCGGGCGGCTATTGCGTCGAATGTCGCCGGTTGGATCGCAGCGGCGGCGTGCAGTCTGGCGGCGGCGGACTCTCGAGTTGCCGCAGAGAGTCCGAGTGGTTCGGGCTCGCCGCCTGTTGTTGCACCGCTTTCAGTGCAGCTCACGGTGCAGGCGACCACCCCGTCCGCGGCTGCACCGGCGCCTGGGTTGACGCAGCCCAGCGAGGCGGCTGCGACACCTCCTGCGCGCTCCGAAGCAGAAGGCAGCTATTTCGTCGAGGCGGGAATCGGCCAGACCTTCGGGCCTAGCACCTTCCTCCTCTCCGCGACCGCATGCAAATTCGTCGATTCCCACCTGGCGATCGGCCCGACGCTGCAACTTGGCATCGACGACGACGAGACGATCTTCGCCCCGACCTTCGGGGTGAGGCGCGCCTTTGATCTCGACTCGGCCGATCTCCACAAGGTCGAGCCGTACCTCGAAGGCGGCGTCGGTTTCGCCTACCTCGAGGACGATCGCCGCGGCGGCGACGACGACGACCTCGGCTTCCTGCTCACCTTCGGGCTCGGCGCCAACGTGCAGTTGCAACCCAACCTCGCGCTGGGAACCGGCGTCCTCGTCAACCTGATGCCCGGCGAGGTGCTCGACGAGCGCCTCTTCGTCTCGTGGCGGATCCTGCAGCTCCAGTTCGCGTTCTGATTCGATCCCACCGGACGCGAAGAGCAGCCTCTTCGCGTCCGGATCGGGAACGTCGTTCCGCCCGATTCCAGAGCGCCAGTCGCCGGGCGGGTCGTCGTGCTCCTGCGGAACACCCTCGCAGCGTCCGCTCGGCCGCTTGGACATGGCGTGCGCGGGGCCGCGCCACGGCACTTCTCGACGGCTTTCCTCCTCGGCATCCGGCGCTCCACTCCCCCGGGGAATCGAGTCGCTTCTCGCTCCGCAATCGCGCTCCGGCTCCGAGCGCCCCTCCCGCTGCTGCCCCGAACTCCGAATGCCGAGCGCCGTGCCGATCCCCGCTTCTGAAACGGGGCATCGGTTGCCGAAACAGGGTGCAGAGCTGCCGAGCCACGGAGGCCTCGATCGCATGACCACGCTCCATCGCTCGCCGTCCACGCCTGCGTTCGCCACGCAGCTCGACGACGCCGTCGCGCCGATCGAGGCGTCGCTCGACGAGCTCCCCGTCGTGCAGAGTCTCCTCTCCGGGACGATCGCGAAGCCGGCCTACCTCAAGCTGCTCCAGTCGTACTTCACGATGCACCGCGGCCTCGAGCGCGCGCTCGCCGCGGCGCCGCATCTCGCCGGCTTCCGCCATCCGATGTTCCAGCGCGAGGAAGCGCTGTCGCGTGATCTCCGACTGCTGCGAGGTCACCTGCCGATCCGCGAGAGCGAAGCGCTCGGCCGTTTCTCGAGCATCGTCACGAGCTGGATGAAGCCCCCCTGCGCCTCGCTCGTCGGCACCCTCCTCGTGATGGAGCGGCGGCGCAAGAAAGCGTTGCGTGCGGTGCGTCCGCTCGCGGCGATGCTGCGCGTGAAGGTGTCGGATCGTTGCGGCCTCGACTATCTGATCGAGGGCTCCGACCACGCCGCGCGCCGCCTCGCGCAGCTCGAGTCGTGGATCTCGGAGCACGTCCGCCATGCCGATCGTCAGCGGGAGCTGATCGAGGGCGCTGTGAAGACGATGGAGACGCTCGTCGCGATCCATCGCGACGACGAGCCCAGCGCGTAGCTCGACGGACTCCTCCTCCGGTCGCGATTCGCGACGCCCGCGACGCCCACGCCCCCCTCCGCCTCCCGTCCGGTGCAGCAAGTCCCATCGCAGGGTCGCGATGCCTCGCTGCGAGCGCCATCCTCTGCAGCCCCTGCCCCTCGCTCGTTGGTACGGTTCGTGCGATCGAGCCAACTGGCGCCGCCAGAGCCGCCGGGGCGAGGAGTCGAACGCGTGTCCGCAGCTCTTTCGGGCTTCTCGCGTCGCGGGCGCGAGTGGCTCCGCTCGTCCGCCGCGCTGGTTCGGCTCGTCGTCGTGACCGTACTCGCTCACTTCGGCGCGCCCCACGATGCGCGTGGCCAGGAACCGGCGCCGAAACAAGCTCCGAAGCCGGGGCCGAAGTCGGATCCACAGCAGGATGCGGAGCGGCAGCGGACCGTCGCCGTGGTCCCCGTCGCGGACGACGAAGCCTCGCGCAAGTTCAAGGCGGAGTTCGAGACCGTCAAGCTTCCGTGGGAACCCGCGACGCTCGCGGTGGCGGAGCTCTCGACCGCGGCGGCCGCCGTCGCCGGCCAACGGTTGGGCGACGACGAGATCGTGCTCGGTGCGACCGTCGGCACCGAATCTCGCGCCTACCCGATCCGGACGCTCGCCACCGACGAGGTGGTGAACGATGTCCTCGGCGGCCAGCCGATCGCCGTCACGTGGTGCATCGTCTGCCAGACGCCGATCGTCTACGACCGCAAGGTCGGCGACCGGACGCTGACCTTCGGCAACTTCCGCGCGATCTGGCGCGGCTCGATGGTGATGTACGACGTCGAGACGGCGTCGCTCTGGGTCCAGGCGAGCGGCGTCGCGCGCGCGGGCGCGCTGAACGGCCAGGAGCTCGCGCCGCGGATCGCGTCGACGACGACTTGGCGACAGTGGCGCGACGAGCATCCCGCGACGACGGTCGCGCTCGGCGAGTCGAAGCGCGGAGGCGAGCGACGCGCGAGGAACCGCGTCTTCGATCCGAAGGCGGCGGAGGGGCTCGGCGTCGTCGTCCGCGCGGGCGACGCGGTCAAGCTCTTCCCGCTCGCGGAGGTCGCGCGCCGCCGCGCCGTCGTCGATCAAGTGGGAGACCTCCCGGTCGTCGTCCTCTATTCCGAGGAGCTCGACCTCCTCCAGGTCTTCCGCCGCGACGTCGGTGGCGCGGCGATCGAGCTCGCGATCGCCGCGCGCGGCGCCGCGCCGGCGAACGCCGCCGATCCGCCGCAGTTGGCGGAAGTCGGCGGCCCGCGGCGCTGGCGTGCCGACGACGGCAAGCCGGTTCCCGCGGACGCTTCGTGGCCGGCGCTCGAGCGCGTCGTCGCCTTCCCGATGCGGATCGACCTCTTCGCCGGCCACTTCCCGACCGGCAAGGTGGCGCCGCCGAAGGGCCGCTAGCCGCTCGCGCCTCGTCGCGTCGGGCTCTCGCCTAAGCTGCCCGCCCGATCGTCGGCGGCGCCGTCGCCCGCGCTCGGCGGTCCGCCCGCGGTCGACGACGAGGCACGTCCATGAGCGACCTCCTCCGGCTCCTCCTTGCCTGCGCGATCGGCGGCGGATCGCAGGAGGGCGCCGCGCCACCGGCACCGCCCGCGCCGCCGCAGCTCCGATTCGCGAAGCCGCGCCTGCTGACCCACAGCTTCGGTGCCGAGCCGCGCGTGCCGCGGGTCGCCGACCTCGACGGCGACGGCTTCGGCGACCTCGTCGCGATCGACCTCGAAGCGGGCATCGTCGACGTCGCGCGCAGCGTGCGCGGCGGCAAGTTCCTCGGGCCGGTGAACGCGGCGAACGGGACCGGTCCGCTCGCGAGCGCGACGACGCGGCTGCGCGCGGACGGACGCGTCGAGCTCGTGCTCGAGCGGAAGGAGGGCGGTCGCAAGCTCGTTGCGTTCGAGAAGGACTCGACTTGGAGCGTCCGCGACGAGGCGCCTCCGCCCGATGCGACCGTTGCCGCATCGCAACCGCCTGGAACGTCCACGCCCGTGCCCGCGCCTGCCACGGACGTCGCGGCCGATCCCGCGTACGAGACGACGTGCGCGGAGCTCGCCGCGAGATGGCCCAGCTCGCTCTGCGTCGCGGGCGACGTCTCGGGCGACCACGTCGACGACCTCGTCCTCTTCCGGCGTGATGATGCGTGGCGCAGCGCGCGCGACGTCCTCGTCTGCGTCGCCTACCGCGAAGGCGCCGCTGACGCGGACGGCGACGGCCTCGACCAAGCGACCGAGGAGCGGCTCCACAGCGATCCACTCGACTCCGACACCGACCACGACGGGCTGCTCGACGGCTGGGAGGTGAAGGGCGAAGGGGCGCTCGACCTGCCTGCGCTCGGTGCCTCGCCGACTCGCAAGGACTGCGTCGTCTACGTGCAGCGCTACTCCGACACCGATGGCGCCGGCTGCGCGCGCGAAGTGCAGCGGGTCGTGCGCACGTGGGCCGAGCTCCCGAATCCGAATCCCGACGGTTCCACCGGAATCGCGCTGCACGTCGTCTGGCTGCCGCCGCTCCCGCCCGGCACGCCCGGTCGCGCCTGGTGGGACCTCGGCAACGAGCACCTCCCGCGCGCGGCGCGCGGCCTCGCCCACTACATGGTGATCTATCGCGGCGGCGGCGGTCAGGCCGCGGAGCTCGGCGACATGGGAGGCTGCGGCGACGCCGCCTTGTGGGCCTGCTTCCTCCACGAGTTCGGCCACCAGGTCGGCCTCACGCACGCCGGCGGCCCGCTGCCCGGCGCCTGCCCGACCTACACCTCGCTGATGAGCTACTCCTACAGCTACGGCTTCAACGACGACGGCGGGCAGATCCACTACAGCCGCGGCGAGATGGCGGGCATGGTCCTCAACGAGACGCGTCTCGTGGAGCGCGTCGAGCTCCCGCTCGAACGCGCGGGCTTCCTCGCGAAGGGACCCTACCGTTTCAAGCTCGAGGCGGACGGCGCGGCGACGCGCGTCGACTGGAACCGCGACGGCCTCTTCGGCGACGGGCTCGTGCGCGCCGACATCGACGACGTCTACGGCGTCGGCACCGTCCGCTTCGGCGTCGGCAAGACGCTCTTCGCGCCGGTGCTGGTCGATTCCGGCGGGAGGCTGCTCCTCTTCGGCGTCAATCGCGAGAAGCGCCTCTACTGGCGGCAGATCCACGATCCGCAGCGCTTCGAGGCCGAGTCGCCGATCGACACGGTCGCGCCGACCGGAGATCCGGCGGCCGTCGCATGGAGCGGCGGCCTCCTGCTCCTCGTGCCGACGGAGGCGGGCCTCGCCGCGCTCGCCGCGCCGGAACCGGAAGGGCTCGCCGTCGCAAAACCGCAGCTCCTGCCGGAGTCGCAGGGGCTTTCGGTCGGCGCGACGACGTTCCGGGGCGCGCCGCTGCTCCTCCTCTGGAAGGACGCGACGACTCCGATCGCGATCGTCGCGCCCGACGGCACCGGCGGCTTCGCCGCGGCGCGCCCGCTCGGCTCGCTCCTCAGCACGATCCCGCCCGCGGCGGCCGAGGACCCGAGGAGCGGCGAGCTGCTCCTCGGCGTCGGCGCGCGGCGCGGCGCCGCCGGCGCGGAGCGCGACGCGTGGCGCCTCGTGCGGCTGCGCGCGGAGGAGGACGGCTCGTTCGCCGAGGTGGCGCAGCAACCGGTCGGCACGGAGGAGAGCGGCTGGTACGGCAATGCGCGCCCGATGCTCCTGATCGAACGCGGGCCGACCGCGCCCGCCGAGGGCCGGATCCACTTCATCGGCAAGGGCTTCGCCGGTCCGCCCAACTTCAACCAGTGCACCTACGAGGCGATCACCATCGGCGACGCGAGCCGCGACGGCGGCTGGCGGCTGCGCCGCTACTGCGACGAGTGGAGCACGACTCGTTCGCCCGTCGCCGCATGCTTCCACGGCGACGACCTCGTCCTCGCTTACCGCTGGTTCGGCAACGTGCACGGCGACGAGGACGACGACGTCCACGTGCTCTTCGGCGGCTACGGCATCAGCGACGCCGACATGCGCGACTTCGACGACGTCACGGCGATCGCCGACCTCGGGCTCGAGCGGTCGATCCCGTGGCGCGACCCGGTGGCGAAGTGAGGCGGGAGAAGCGGACGATGGCTGCGAAGAAGGCGACGGGCGCGGCGACGAAGAAGGCGCCGGCGCCGCGGTGGACGCTCGCCGCCGCGATGCGCGAGCTCGAGCAGGCGGGCTCGGAGCAGACGCGCAAGACCTACGCGCGCCACGGCGCCGTCGGGCCGATGTTCGGAGTGAGCTTCGCGACGCTGAAGGCGCTGGTGAAGCGGATCGGCGTCGACCACGAGCTCGCCCTCGCGCTCTGGGCGACCGGCAACTTCGACGCGCGCAACCTCGCGGTGAAGATCGCCGACCCCGCGACGATGTCGCCGGCCGATCTCGACCGCTGGGCCGCCGACAGCGGTTCGCGCGCGTGCGGCGGCTACGTCGCCATGCTCGCGAGCGAGGGGCCGCACGCCGCGGCGAAGCTGAAGCAGTGGCTCGCGGCGGCGGGGGAGGCGCAGCGCGCGGCCGGCTGGACGCTGCTCGGCCAGCTCGCCAGCCGCGACGAGGCGGCCCACGACGCCCTCTTCGTCGACGCGCTCGCGCGCATCGAGCGGACGCTCCACGCCGCTCCCAACGGCGAGCGCCAGACGATGTGGAACGCGCTGATCCAGATCGGGTGCCGCAGCGCCGCGCTGCGCAAGGCGGCGACCGCCGCCGCGAAGCGAATCGGCGATCCGAAGATCGACCACGGCGACACCGAGTGCAAGACGCCCGACGCCGCGGAGCTACTCGCCAAGAGCTGGGCCCGTTCGACGTCGAAGGGCTTCGCCTCTCCCGCCGCCCACGAGCGGACGCGCGAGAACCTGCGGACCCGCTGCTGACCCGCGCAGAGCGGCAGCGCCTTCCCGCTGCGAGGCCGCGCCCGGGAGCGCGTCGCGCATCGTTTGCCCATCGCTCGCCGAGGCTCAATCGGCGGCCGCGGCGATCGATGAGAGCGACGGCGATCTTGGGGCTGGAATCCTCGGAGTGGAGCCTGCATGGGCGCCGCCACTTGTTCGTGGTGCAAGTGCGACGTGGGGGCGATCGACCGGCCGGTGTTGTGCGACTCGTGCGGGAACGCGGTCCTGCCAGGGGAGTCGGGCCCCGAGGCCGAAGTCGCCGTGGTCGCGCGTCCCGCGTTCGCCGCGCCGCAGCGCGTCGCGATCGTCGAGCCGCTCGCGCCCGCCGCTCCCATCGCGCCTCTCGCGCCCGTCGCTCCGGTCGAACCGCTCGAGCCGCCGGCGAAGCGGATCGTCGGCCACACCGCCGAGCTCCGCTCGCTCCACAAGTCGCTCCACTTCACCGGCCGCGAGGGGCTGCTGTGCCTCGGCGCGTTCGGCGCGTACGCGGTCGTCGCGCTCACCTTCCTCGCGATCGTCTCCGGCCCCTTCACCGGCGCGTCGTGGGCGATGGCGCTCTTCGTCGTCTGGCAGGGCTTCGCGGCGCTCCTCTTCGCGGGCGCGCGCTGGCTCAACCGACGCGGGCTCGTCGAAGACGTCGAGCGCGCCGGCCTCTGGCTCTCCGCGCTCCTCCTCCCCGGCCTCGCGCTCGGCGCCGGCGCGGTGATGCTCCATTCGCTCGTCGCCGGCCTCTTCGCGGCCGCGCTGCTGGCGGCCGACGCGTGGCTCGTCCACGGCCGGCTCGCGATGCGGTTGCCGGCGGGACCGGCACGCACGCTGAAGCTCTCCGCCACCGGCCTCGTCGCCACCGCCGCGATCGCGCCGCTCGCCGGCGCGCTGCCGGCCCTCGTCTCGGGCGCCGTCGCGCTCCTCCTTGGTTCGGGCGAGCGCCTCCTGGTGCGGCGCGCCGAAGGCGACGTCCTGCTGCCCGCCGCGACGCGCCTGCGCATCTCGGCGCTCCTCCTCCTCGGCGCGCTCGCGGCGACGATGAACCTCACGCGCGGCGCGTGGGAGCTCGGCGCCGTCGCCCACGCGGCGTGGGGCATGTTGCTCACGTCGCTGGTGCTCGTCTTCCGGGAGTGCTGCGCCGCCGATCCCGAGCTGCTCCCGCCGGACGCGCGCCGCATGCTCCCTGCTGCGACCTGCGGCGGCGTGGTCGCCGGCTTCGCGCTCACCTTCGGCGAGCCGCTTTCGATGCTGCTCACCGGCGCGATCGCGGCCGTCGCGCTCCTGCGCGCGTCGCTGCGCCACGAACGCCCCGCGCTGCTCGTCCCGGCGTTCGCCGTCGCGGTCGCCGCCTACGCGTGGCTCCCCGATCCGTGGAGCGTGGGCGCCGACTCGTTGCGCCTCCGTCTCGTGCCGTGGATCGCGACGTTCACGGGCGGCTCGGAGTGGGCGACCTGGTCGCTCTGGTTCGCGCCGTGCGCGGCGCTGCTGGTCGTCGGCTACGGCTTGCTGGCGCAGCGCGGGCGGGCGGTCCATGCGCGCGTCGTCGCGGCGGTCGCGATGCCGGCGGTCCTCGCCGTCGGCGCCGGCCTGCTCGCTTCGGCGCTGCAGCACGCGTCGCTGGGCGTGGCGCTCGCGGGCCTCGGCGTCGCCGGCTGCTGGTGCGGCCAGCTCGCCCGCAAGACGCTGCCGGTCGCCTTCGGTTCCGTCGCGCTGCTGCTCGGCGTCGGCGCCGCGGCGGCCGCGCTGAAGCTGCAGCACGCGGGCATCGAGCTGGCGCTCGCGCTCGCGGTGCTCGGCGGCGTCGCGACGCACGCCGCGCTCGCGCGCGGCGCGTCGGACTTCGCGAAGGCGTGCGCGCGGCGCTGGGTCGACGGCGCGACGCTCTTCGGCCTCGTCGCGATCCCGGTCGCCTGGTCGGCCGTGTCGCTGCGCTATCCCCACGACGTCGCGACCGCCGCCAACGAGATCGGGCTCGCGCTGCTCGCGTTCGCGCTGGGTCGCGCGTGGCGCCGGCCGGAGCCCGCGATCGTCGCCGGCGTCCTCGTCGGGCGCGCGGCGGTCGGGCTGATCGAGCTCGGCGGTCGCGAAGTCGCGGCGCTGCAGGGGCTGCAGATCGTCGCGGCCGCTTCGGCGCTGGGCGCGCTGCTGACCCTGCTCACGGGGTACGTCCCGCTCGAGCGGCGCGTCCTTCCCCGCCGCTCGTCGCGCCTGCTCGCCGGGCTGCTCTGCGTGCTGGCGATCGTGGGCGTCGGTTGCGTCCGCTACGGTCGCAGCCTCGTCGGGATCGGCCAGGACGTGCCCGGCCTCGTGATCACGTCGCTGGCCGTCCTGCTGCCGCTCGCCGCCGTCGTCCTCGCGGCGCGCCTCGCCGACGCGCGCGGCGAGGCGGCCGCGGCGCGCGCCCGGGTCGCGAGCGCGACCGCGGAGCTCGACGAAGCCGAAGCGGCCGGCGAGCCCGCGACCTGACGCGCGCCGCCGCGACCCTCACGGCTCGATCACGCCGTAGTGGACGAGGTAGCGCCAGACGAAGTCGTTCAGCACCGGATCGTTCGCCATGTGCTGGTAGGTCGTCTCCGACATGCTGCGGTTGAGCTCGACGCCATAGCTGCAGGCGCTCTCGCTCGCCCGCGCCTCGAGCAGCAGGCTCACGATGCTCTGGTTCGCGTAGCCGCTGCTGTTCGGGAAGTCGATGAAGGCGCCGGGTCCGGAGAGCGGATCGGGGTCGGGGTCGTCCGCGTCGCCGGCGAAGACGTCGGTGAGATAGAAGTCGCCGGTGTTGCGGCTGTGGTCGTCGAGCAGCCCGCGCCGCGCGCAGTGGTAGAGGTCGGGCGCGCGCGCCAGCAGGTCGGCGATCAGCGGATCGTCGGGCGTCCGCTGACGCAGTCGATGGACGTAGCAGCGGAACGCCTCCGCGTTCCCGCGCAGGTCGGTCCACTGCTGCGACAGGTAGCCGTAGAGCGCCTTGTCCGACGACTTGCCCGCGGCCCACGTGATCATCCAGCCGTCGGGATTGGCGTCGCTCCCCTCGGGCGTCCCGACGGGCGCCTGCCAGCCGAGCGTGTCGGTGTCGACGCCGAACCCGTTCGACTGCTTGAAGACGACGTGCGTCCACTGGTCCATCACCGTGTGGAGCCACTCCTCGAGCTCCGCGTTCGGCGCGAGCTCGAGCGTCGCCATCGCCGCGTTGGTGATCGCGGCGTAGGTCCCCTGCACGAAGTTGCCCGCAGGCTGGACGTTGGGGGAGATGCGCGGATCGAGCAGCGTCTCGGCCAGCGCCTTCGCGGAGTCGAGCAGCGGCGTCTCGCCGCGAGTGAACGCCCAGTCGGGCACCGCTTGGAAGAAGGTGTGCTTGCTCCCGTCGTACATGTCCGACTTGCGCGTGACGGGAGCGGAGGCGTTGCGCACCGGCACGCGGTCGGCCAGCGCGCCGTCGTCGACGTTCCACGCCATCTTGTCGGCCTTGTAGGTCGCCTCGAAGGACGAGTGGAGCCAGCTGCCGCCGTGGCCGGTGCGCAGCCAGTGGAAGAAGCGGCGCGTCTCCTCCCAGTTGTTGTTGCCGCCGCCGGTGCCGCCGGCGAAGCGGTAGGTCGTGCGGACCGGGTCGGACGAATCGGGGAAGGTCGACCGGATGTTCGCGAGCTGCTGGTACGCCTTCATCTGCGCGTCGTCGACGAGCTTCCAGGGCCAGACGTCCGCCTGGTTGTAGGCGAAGAGCGCCGCGCGACCCGCGAGCGGCGCGTCGAACGTCAGCGCGACCGCGCAGGGATCGGCCGTCGGCGCCGGCTCGAACGAAAGCCAGAAAGTGCGCGTCTCGGCGCTCGCCCAGGTCAGCGGGTATTGGTGCGCGTCGCCCGGCTCCTTGCGGGGCAGGAGGCCGATCTCGAACGAGCCGTCGCCCGCCGCCGCGAGCCCGACCGGCCAGGTCCGGCAGGCGTGCTCGACGCCGAAGAGGACGCCGCGGCCAGAGAGCGTGGAGGAGAGCTCGAGGAACGACGGGTCGGTGAACTCCTCTTCCGACGAGAACCAGCCGCTCGCCGCGTCGCCGCAGAAGTTGGTGGCGCCGATCCGCTCCGACACGCCCTCGATCGCGAAGTCGTCGGTCGCGCGTCGCTCGACGAAGCCCTTCAGCGAGACGTCGTTGGGATCGGTCTGGAGGCGGTAGTCGGGACGCGAGACGTAGCCGAGGAGGAAGCGCGCGTCCTCGCCGACGCCGATCGTGCCCGAGTGGAGCGTCGTCGGATCGCCGAGCAGCGCCGGCGCCGGCAGCCGGACGTCGAACGGGCCGCTCTCGTCGAGCGTCGCGCGGTAGGTGAAGCCGCGGAAAAGAAGGTGCTCGGGGAACTGGAGGCTGCTGTTGCGCAGCGACGCCGTCACGCGCAGCTGCGACTCGCCGCGGTTCGCCTCGACCCAGAAGCGGACGTGGATCCGGTCGGGATCGGCGGCCGACGCGCTGCGCGTGAAGGTCCCCTCGACCTCGACCTCGGCGCGCACCGGACCGTTGCGCCGCGTCGTCACGGCGTGCTCGTGCCACGTCCATTCGAGATCGTGGTCATCCCAGAAGTGGGGCCGATTGCCGGCCGCGGCCAGGAGGAGGTCGCGACCGCCCGATTGGATCGACTCGAAGAGGTCGGGCGTCGCGGCGTCGAGCGTGACGCTCATCGTGCCGGTGTCGATCGTCGTCACGCTCCCGACCGTCGTCGCGAGCGGCGGGCCGCCGAAATTCCCCTGTCCGAGGTCGACCTTGACCGAAGCGTCGACCTGGCCGGCCGCGAGGTCGGCGAGGTACTCGGCCAGCACCCACTTGCAGCTGCCGTCCGGCCACTTCGCGAGCGTCGAGAACTGCGCCTCCTTCGGTCCGCCCGTGAGCGTCAACTGCGGCACGCCGCCGAGCTCGAAGACGATGCCCTGCGGCAGCGGGATCCCGACGCGGACCGGCTGCGCGACGCGATCGACGCCGGTGCGGCCGGGCGGCAGCACCTCCTGCGTGAAGAGCGGGATCGGGGCGACGATCGACGGGGGCGGCGTGGTCGTGAGCGCCTCGTCGGGATGGCACTCGACCAGCGACGTGAGCCGGCCGCCGCGCGGCGTCGAGAGCCAGCCCTGGACGTAGACGATCCCGTTCCAGCGCGCGCCGTCGACGACGCCGGTGTACGTCGTGCCGCTCACCGCGATCGTGTCGGCGTTCGCGAGATCGATGCCGAACCAACCGGGCGTCGTCGCGTCGGGATGCTTCGCGACGAGGAACGAATCGGAGACGTAGAGCGTCAGGTCGGTCGCGTCGTCGGGCACGTTCATGAAGCGGACGGTGAACGGCGCGTCGTCGGCGAAGGAGTCGATCTCGAGGTAGAGCGGCCGTTCGCCGTCGACGAACGATCCGATCCCGTCGGTCACGAGCACGCCGCCGCCACCGCCACCACCATTGCCGGGAGGCGGCGTGACGCCGTCACGCGTCGACGCGCCGCCGCCGCCGCGCCCGCACGCCGCGGCCAAACACGCGAAGAGGAGCCCCCGAGCTGCCCGGTGGCCTCGGTCCGCCATCGTCCACTCCCGGCGCGCCCAGCGCGCGCCGGCCCCGGAAGCGCAAACGCGACGCCGCCGAGCCGCGACCGCGGAGCGACGAGCGGCCGCCGGGAGCCGGGCGGGCGGCTGCCGCGACGCGCTGCGCTATCCCGCTCGCGGGAGGTTCAGCGCCACTCGGGGTCCGTCGACCCGTGGTGGAGGAGCGCCGGTCGCGTCCACCAGCAAGAGAGCGCTCCGACTCGCACGCTGCCGTTGCCTTCGCGCGGCACGAGCGTGCGCGAGAAGTCGGAGATCAGGAGGTCGACGGCACCTCGCTGGCGGAAGCGGACGGCCGGAGCTCGGGACGCCGACGAGCGACGCACGACGCTTCCATGGCGGACTCCGCGGCGCGAATCGTCGCGGGCGCGACCGCTCCGCGGGGATGCGGCGTGCAGCGCTACCATCCGGCGCTTCCGCGGACGCCATGGCCGCGACCCCGGGGCGGAGCGAGTCGGGAACATGCGCCAGTTCGACCTGATCGTCCTTGGCGCGGGGCCGGCCGGCATCGCGGGCGCGGTCGCCGGCGCGCTGCTCGGCAAGAAGGTCGCGCTGGTCGAGCGGGCGAGCGAGCTCGGCGGCGCCTTCATCAACACCGGCACGCTGCCGAGCAAGACGCTGCGCGAGACGGCGCTGGCGCTCTCCGGCTTCCGCAGCCGCGAGCTCTTCGGCGTCGACCTCTCGCTGCGGCGGACCGCGCGCGTCTCCGATTTCATGCGCCACGAGCGCGAGGTCTGCGCCGCCGCGCGCGTCAACATCGGCGAGCGCCTCGAGCAGTTCTCCGTGACGCGGATCACCGGCACCGCGCGCTTCGTCGCGCCGCACGTCGTCGAGGTGACGCCGCCCAAGGGCGCGCGACCCGCCGCGCCGCAGCGGCTGAAGGGCCGGTTCCTGCTGATCGCCACCGGCTCGCGGCCGACGCGACCGCCCGAGTTCCCCTTCGACCACCCGCGCGTCTTCGACTCCGACGAGATCCTGCGGCTCGAGCGGCTCCCTCGCCGCCTCGCCGTCGTCGGCGCGGGCGTCATCGGCAGCGAGTACGCCTCGACCTTCGCCGCGCTCGGCACCGAGGTCCACGTCGTCGACGGGCGCGACGTGCTGCTGCCCTTCCTCGACGAGGAGCTGTCGACGCGGCTCGCGGCGGCGATGGCCGGGCAGGGCGTCGTCTTCCACTGGAAGGAGCGCGTGACGAAGTGCGTGGCGCCGCCGCGCGGCGCGATCCGCCTCTCGCTCACGTCGGGCGCGCGGCTCGCCGTGGACGCCGTGCTGGTCGCGGCCGGCCGGCGCGCCGCCGTCGACGCGCTGGCGCTCGAGGCGGCCGGACTCGCGGTCGACGAGCGCGGGACGATCGCGGTCGACGCCCGCTTCCGCACGAAGGTCGCGCACCTCTACGCCGCGGGCGACGTCGTCGGCTTCCCGTCGCTGGCGTCGGTCGGCGCCGAGCAGGCGCGCGTCGCGGTCAGCTCGGCGTTCGGCGCCGGCCTCAAGCAGGAGATCGACGCGCTCCTCCCCAACGGGATCTACACGATCCCGGAGGCGAGCATGGTCGGCGCGACCGAGGAGGCGCTGAAGGTGAAGGGCGTCGACTACGTCGTCGGTCGCGCCGCCTACTCCGACAATGCGCGCGGCGCCATCGTCGGCGACCGCTCCGGATTCCTGAAGCTCCTCTTCCGCCGCCGCGACCTCCGGCTGCTCGGCGTCCACGTGATGGGGGAGCTCGCGACCGAGCTCATCCACGTCGGCCAGATGGTGATGATCGGCGGCGGCGGCGCGGCGGAGCTCGAGCGCGCCTGCTTCAACGTCCCGACGCTGTCGCAGCTCTACAAGGACGCGGCCTACCGCGCCCGCATCGCGCGCGACGTGCCGGGAGTCGCGCGGCGCCTCGCGCGTCAGCGGCCGGGCGCGAGGAAGTAGGCGAAGCCGAGCAGCAGCCAGACGGCCAGCAGCTGCACGCCGCGCAGCCAGTCGGAGCGGCCGTCGCCCGAGACCTGGCCGAGGATCAGCACGGCGAGCAGGATCGAGAGGACGAGCCCGCCCGAGAAGGCGAGGTCCATCGGCTGCGGGCCGACGAAGTAGCTCAGCAGCACCAGCAGCGGCGCGACGAAGAGGGCGATCTGCACGCTCGATCCGATCGTGATCGAGAAGGTGAGGTCCAGCCGGTCCTGGCACGCGGCGCGGATCGCGGCGAACTGCTCGGCCGCGGTGCCGAGCACGGCCAGCACGAAGACGCCGACGAAGGCGTCGTTCCAGCCGAGGCTCGCGGCCGTCGGCTCGACGGCGCCGACGAGGAGCTCGCTCATCCACGCGACGCCGCAGGTCGCCGCCGCGAGCGTCGCCGCGGAGCGCTTCATGCTCCAGGCCGGGCCGTGCGCGTCGCCGGCGCCGTGCGCGTCCTGCGATTCCTCCGCGGCGTGCTTCTTCTTCGCGTCCTTCGCGTCCTTCGCGTCCTTCGCGTCCTTCGCGTCCTTCGCGGCATCGCCCGCGTCCTCGCCGGAGAAGAGCTCCTTGTGCGTGACGAGCGAGTAGACGAGGTTCAGCCCGTACACGGCCAGCAGCGCGAGCGAGACCCCGATGCTGAGCTTCGCGAGCGGCACGCCCTCGACGCGCGCCGAGGCGGAGTGGTAGGCGGCCGGCAGGATCAGCGCGATCACGGCCAGCGTCAGCATCGTCGCCTGCGAGCGGACGGCCGCGGCGTTGTAGCGCTGCACGTGCTTGCGCAGCCCGCCGCCGATCATCGAGAGGCCGAGCGCGAAGAGCAGGTTCCCGATGATCGCGCCGGCCAGCGACGCCTTGACCACCTCGTGCATCCCGGCGCGCAGCGCCGAGAGCGCGAGGATCAGCTCGGCCATGTTGCCGAACGTCGCGTTCAGCAGGCCGCCGATGCCCGGCCCGGTCCGCTCCGCGATCTGCTCCGTCGCGTGCGCCATGAATCCGGCCAGCGGCACGATCGCGAGCGCGGCCGCGAGGAAGACCAGCAGCGGGCGGTCGTGCGCGTACCGTTCCAGCAGCGCCGCCGCCGGCGCGAGGACGAGGAGCCACTTCATCGCCGTTCCCTCCCCGGACACGTCCCGACGCGCGGCGTCGTCGCGGTCAGCACGCGATCAGGACGCGATCAGAACGCGAAGCCGAAGTTGAAGGCGAGGTAGGACTCGTCGTTGTCCCAGGGGTTGAACCAGTAGAAGGTGAACGAGAGCGGCCCGATCGTGCTGCCGAGCAGCGCGCCGCGGTCGAGCGACAGCTCCTGGTCGTACGCGCGCGTGCGCTGCGCCACGAAGCCGAGCCGCACCCACTCCGCCGGGACCAGCGACACCTCGTTCCACGTGTAGAAGAAGCTGTCGTCCGCGTCGTCGAGGTCGTAGACGTACTCCGACTCCGACCACACCTCGAGCCAGCGCCACGACCACTCGCCGAGGAGGCCGGGCGCGAGGCCGTCGGTGTCGCCCGAGACGACGCCGGCCATCGGCACGAGCCGGAGCCCGTGCTCCTCCCAATCGAAGTTCCAGCCGGCGAAGACCGATCCCGTGTGGAGGTCCTCGTAGTTGCGGCGCGCCTCGAAGTGGAACGACTCCTCGAAGTCGAGGCGGAACGTGGTCGAGACGTAGCTGGTTTCGTGGGGCGGGTCGAGCGAGAGGCCGCTGAGCTCGAAGCTCCAGTTCCGCGGCTCGGGCGGCGGCACAGGCGGCGTCTCGCTCCCGCTCTTGGGCTCCGGCGGCGGCATCGGCACGGGCGGGTGGCGGATCGCCTGCGCCCGGAGCTCGGGCGCGAGAAGGCCCGCCGTCGTCGCGACGGCGAGAAGCGCCAGCGTCAGGCGCGCGAGAGCGCGGTCGATCGGGATCACGGCGTCTCAACCTCCAAGGAGGATCGTCAGCCCCGCGAGGAACACGCCGATCGTCAGCATCGCGAGCCCGACCAGCCAGGCGCGCATGCCGGCGAAGCGCCCGAGCGCGCTGCCGATCAGGAAGAGCATCGTGAGCGCGACCGCGTGCGAGAGACGCAGCGCGGTCGTCGGGTTCCGGACGAAGAGCAGCGGCAGCACGACCGGGAAGGTCGAGAGCGTGACGAGCAGGAAGACGCGCCACGCGCCGTTCCACTCGCGCGCGGTCAGCGTCTTGCCCGCGGCCGGGGCGGGGACGGAGAGGAGCCAGCGGCGCAGCCCCTCGAAGTCGGCGGGCGCCATCGCCTCCGCCGCCTCGCGCGGGAGGTGGTCCTCGAGCACCGCGCGCGCCTGCTGCGGCGTCGCCGCCTGCTTCAGCGCCGCGAGCGAGCGGCGCATCCGGTTGCGACGGACGTACTCGGCGAGCAGGTACATGACCGCGTCGACGATGCCCCACGCGACGTTGCAGCCGATCGCGCCGAAGAGGATCGTCTTCAGGTCCTCACGGCCCGCCTGCGCCGCGTGGATCGAGCCGGTGAACGTCAGCGCCATGATCAGGCCGAAGAGAATCTCGGAAAGGCGCTCGACGGGATCGAGGACATCGCCGTCGCGCCGCGCGGGCGCGCCCGACGAGCCGCCGGACGCATCGAGCGGCCGATTCAAGCGCCCTCCTTCCTCGCCGACGGGCCGGACGGCACGAGCGCGGGCACGAGGCTGACGAGCCACGCGACGCCGATGCCGAGCACCGTCTCGACGAGTCGCCACGAAGCGTAGCGCCAATGGTCCTCGCCGTGGGCGAGGACGACGATGCCGCAGGTGTAGCCGGCGACCTTGACCGCGTCGCGAGCCCGCAGCGCGATGCAGAGCAGCATCGCCACCAGGATCGCGAGCGCGACCGTGAAAGGGCCGGCGGGCAACACGGGAGTGAGGAGCGCGCCGGTTCCGGCGCCCACGACGGTGGCCACGATGCGCCGCAGTCCGAGCAGGCGCGCCTGCGGCGGCGAGAGGTCGGTGACGATGACGGCGGCCAGCATCGCGTAGATCGGATGGGGGAGGCCGGCTTGCCCGGCGGCGGCCAGCGCGAGCCCCGCCGACAGCGAGGCCCGGATCGCGAGCTTCGCGCCGTCGAGGGGGATCGGCGTCGCCATGCGCGGTCCGCCGCCGCTCAGTGCGTTCCGTGCGCGGCCGGGCCCGCCGCCGCGGCCGGCTTCGCGGTCGGCGCCGGCGGGGGACCCATGAACTTCTCGCGGATCGCCTGGATCACGACGTAGAGCACCGGCGTGAAGACGAGCCCGAGCAGCGTGTTGCCGATCATCCCGTAGAAGACGGCGGTGCCGATCGCCTGCTGGCTCGCGGCGCCGGCGCCCTTCGCGATCATCATCGGCAGCACGCCGAGGATGAAGGCGAGCGCGGTCATCAGGATCGGGCGCAGGCGCTGCGCGGACGCCTCGACCGCGGCGTCCACGATCCCCTTGCCCGCCTCGCGCGCCGCCTTCGCGAACTCGACGATGAGGATCGCGTTCTTCGCGCCGAGCCCGACCAGCAGCACGAGCCCGACCTGCGTGTAGACGTTGTTGTCCATGCCGCGGTACATGAGGCCGGCCATCGCGCCGAGCACGCCGAGCGGGATCGAGAGGATCACCGACAGCGGCACCATCCAGCTCTCGTACTGCGCGGCCAGGATCAGGTAGACGAGGAAGAGCGCCATCGAGAAGACGACGATCGCCTGGCTGCCGATCTGCCGCTCCTGGAACGAGAGCGCGGTCCACTCGGTCGACATGCCGGGCGGCAGCTTCGCGGCCGCCATGCTCTCGACCACGTCGAGCGATTCGCCCGACGAGACGCCGGGCGCCGGGACTCCCTGCACGATCGCGGAGGGGAAGAGGTTGTAGCGGATGACGCGGTCGGGGCCGATCGCCTCCTTCACGTCGACGAGCGTGCCGAGCGGCACCATCTTCCCGCCCGGCGCGCGCACCTCGAGCCGCTGCAGGTCGGAGGCGCGCGCGCGGAAGCGGCTGTCGGCGCTGACGTTCAGCTGCCACGTGCGGCCGAAGAGGTTCAAGTCGTTCACGTAGGCCGAGCCGAGGTAGCCCGACATCGTGGAGAAGACGTCCTGCAGCGGGATCCCGAGCTGCTTCACGCGCTCGCGGTCGACGTCGGCGAAGAGCTGCGGGACGCCGGCGCGGTAGCCGCTGTTCACGCTGCGCAGCTTGGTCTGCGAGTTGCCGTCCGCGACGAACTCCTGCACCAGCGCGCCGAGCGTCGCGCGGCCGAGGTTGCCGCGGTCCTGCACGCGCAGGTCGAAGCCCGACGCCTGGCCGACGCCGTCGACGGCGGGCAGCGTGAAGATCAGCACGATGCCATCTGGGATCGAGGCGGTCCCCTTCCGCAGCTCCTGCATGATCACGTCGAGGCTGCGGCCCCGCGGGAGGCGCTCGTCGAAGTCCTCGAGGCCGGCGAAGAGCAGCGCGTAGTTCGAGCCGGCGCCGTTGATCATCGAGAGGCCGGGGATCGCGGTGTAGTTGCGGATGCCGTCGATCGAGCCGAAGACCTTCTCGACCTCCGCGACGGCGGCAGTGGTGCGCTCGAGCGAGGCGGAGTCGGGCATCCAGATCTCGGCCAGCACGACGCCGCGGTCCTCGAGCGGGACGAAGCCGGTCGGCACCTTCGTGAAGGTCCACACCACGCCGAAGCACGCGGCGCCGAACGCGGCCAGCGTGAAGGCGATGACCGCCGGATGGACCAGGAACTTCACGAAGCGGGCGTAGGTCGCCGACAACCAGTCGAACGCGCGGTTGAAGCCGCGCAGGAAGAGGTTCGGCTTGTGGTCGGCGGCGTGCGCCTTGAGCATGAAGCCGCAGAGCGCGGGGCTCAGCGTCACGGCGCAGATCACGGAGAGCCCGGTGCTGGCCGCGATGGTGAGCGCGAACTGCCGGAAGAGCTGGCCGCTGATGCCGGGCAGGAAGGCGGTCGGGATGAAGACGGCCATCAGCACGAGGCCGATCGAGATCACGGCGGCGAGCACCTCGTGCATCGCCTTCGAGGTCGCCTCCTTCGGCGGGAGGTGCGACTCCTTCATCACGCGCTCGACGTTCTCGACCACGACGATCGCGTCGTCGACGACGATGCCGATCGCGAGCACCAGCCCGAAGAGGACCGGCAGGTTGACCGAGAAGCCGGCGAGCTGGCAGCAGAAGAAGGTGCCGATGATCGAGACCGGGATCGCCAGCATCGGGATGAACGAGCTGCGCAGGCTGCCGAGGAAGATCAGCACGACCGCCAGCACCAGCACCAGCGCCTCGAAGAAGGTGTGGAACACCGCGTCGATGGCGGAGAGGACGAACTTCGAGGTGTCGTAGACGGTGTCGAAGGCGACGCCCGCGGGCAGCGTCGGCGTCTTCGCCGCCATCAGGTCCTGCACGTCCTTGGCGACCTGCACCGAGTTCCCGCCCGGCGCCTGGTAGATGATCATCACGGTGGCCGGGATCGACGCGTACCGTCCGCCCGTGTCGTACGACTTGCCGCCGAGCTCGACGCGCGCGACGTCCTTGATGCGCAGGATGCTCGACCCCTCGGCGCGGACGATCACGTCCTCGAACTGCGAGACGTCGCTCAGGCGGCCCAGCGTCGTGACGTTGTACTGGTAGGCGGTGCCCGCCGGCGCGGGCTGCTGCCCGATCACGCCGGCCGCGACCTGGACGTTCTGCTCCTTCAGCGCGTTGATCACGTCGACCGTGGTGAGACCGCGCGCCTTGAGCCGCTCCGGGTCGAGCCAGACCCGCATCGAGTAGTCCTTGACCGGATACACCTTGGCGTCGCCGACGCCCGAGATGCGCTTCACCTCGTCGACGAGGTTCACGGTCAGCCAGTTGGACAGGAAGAGGTCGCTGAACTTCGCGGCGTCCGCCGGGTCCGACGGCGCCAGCGAGAGGATCGTGATGATGTTCGACGAGACCTTGTCGGTCGTGACGCCGACGCGCTTCACCTCCTCGGGCAGCTGCGGCAGCGCCGAGTTGACGCGGTTCTGCACCAGGACCGACGCGATGTCGGGGTTCGTGCCGAGCTCGAAGCTGACCTTCAGCGTGTAGGAGCCGTCGCTGGCCGACGTGCTCTCCATGTAGATCATCCCGGGCACGCCGTTCACCTTCTGCTCGACGGGCGCGGCGACGGTGTCGGCGATGACCTGCGCGCTCGCGCCGGGATAGAAGGCCGTGACCTGGATCACGGGCGGCGTGATGTCGGGGTACTGCGCGACGGGCAGGCCCGGGTAGGCGATGACGCCGATCATCACGATCACGATCGAGAGGACCGAGGCGACGATCGGCCGGCGGATGAAGAAGTCGGTGAACATGGATATCGCGCCGGCTCAGCTGCCGCCGCCGGGCGCGCTCTTCTTCGGTTCGGCCGGCGGCGGCTTCGCCGACTCCTTCTTCTTCGCCTCGGCCGCCGCCTGGTCGACCGGCGACACCTTCGCGCCCGGCCGCGCCTTCAGCACGCCGACGACGATCACGCGGTCGCCCTGCGCGACCCCCGTCGTGACGACGCGCAGGTCGCCCTCGAGCGTGCCGACCTCGACGCGCCGCTGCTCGACGACGTTCTCGCGGTTGACGATGAGCGCGTAGCGGCCCTGCATGTCGGAGAGGAGCGCCGCCTCGGGCACCAGCAGCCCGAGCGACTTCTCCATCGGGAAGCGCATCCGCGCGAAGAGGCCCGGGGTCAGGAAGTCGTCCTCGTTCTCGAAGCGCGACCGCACCTCGAGCGTGCCGGTCGCGAGGTCGAGCTCCGGCGCGACGTAGTCGACGCGGCCGATCGTCTTGAACTCGGTCTCGTCGCGCAGCGCGAGCTCGACGGGGATCCACTGGCCCGGCGCGGTCTGGCCGCGCTCGCGCCCCTCGATCTTCCCTCCGATCGCCATCCGGCGCTGGACCGCGAGGACGTCGGCCTCGCTGACGTCGACCGAGACCTGGATCGGCGTGGTGCAGACCATCGTCGCCAGCAGCGTCGGCTCGTTGCGGCCGACGAGGTTGCCGGGGTCGACGAAGTTCTTGGTGATGCGCCCGTCCATCGGGGCGCGGATCTCGCAGAAGCCGAGGTCGAGCTTCGCCTTGTCGCGCTGCGCCTTCGACACCGCGAGGTCGCCCTCGATCGCCGACTTGCGCGCCGCCTTGATGATCGCGTCGATCTCGGGTCCGGCCTTCTGGTCCGCGAGGTCGCGCGCGAGCTTGGCGTCGTTGGACGCGCCGAGCAGGTTCGCCTCCTGCGCCCGGACGGCCGCCTCGGCGCGGTCGAGCGCGACCTGGTACTCGCGCCGGTCGATCACGAAGAGCAGGTCGTCCTTCTTGACGGCCTGGCCGATCTTGAAGTGGAGAGACTCGAGGAAGCCCTGCACGCGCGCGCGCAGCTCGACGCTGGCCGACGGCTCGAGCACGCCGGTGTAGGCGAGGTAATGGGTCACCTCGCGCTGGACCGGCGACGCGACGACCACCTCGGGCGGCGGCGGCGGGGCGAAGGCGTTCTTGTCGTCCTTCTCCTTGCACGCGACCGCGAGCGCGAGCAGCGCGGCCGCCGGGATCGAGAGGTTCGGGCGACTCGTCATGGGGAATCCTTCTCCGTCTCCGTCGCGGGCTCCGTCGCCTTCGCGCTGTCCGGCCGGTCGAAACCGAGGTCGGAGCCATCGTGCCAGTCGGGGGCGAGCACGTCGCCCCAATCGGTCCGCTCGCGCATGCGCTCGATCGTCGCCGCGTCGACGAACTCGCCGTCGCCGCGCACTTCCCAGCCGCCGCCGAGCGCGCGATAGGTCTCGACCGCGCCGAGCGCGACGTTCGCGCGCGCGGCGACGACCGCGTCCTGGCTGGCGACCAGGACCGTCTGCGCGTCGTTCACGCGGATGAAGTCGACGGCGCCGTTGCGGTACTGGATCAGCGAGAGCTCGACCGAGCGCTGCGCCGCCGCCACGCTCTCGGCGAGGAACCCGGCCTGCTCGCGCGCGCGGAGGAACGTCGAGACGCCCGACTCGACCTCGGCGGCCGCGCGCAGGACCGTCTCCTGGAAGGTCGCGACCGCCTGCTCGTAGCGGGCGTCCGCGACGCGGACGTTGTTCTCGATGCGGCCGTAGTTGAGGACCGGCAGGTGGACCTCGAGGCCGAGGAAGCCGAGGAACGAGTCGGCGCTGAAGAGGTCGTCGAGACCCGGATCGCCGGGACGGTTCACGTTGGTGGTGGCGAAGCCGGTCGAGCCGAGGATCGAGACCGACGGGAAGTAGTCGGCCTTCGCGACGCCGATCCGTTCGCTGCTGGCGGCGGCGAGGCGCTCGGCCGCGCGCACGTCGGGCCGGCGGCGCAGCAGGTCGGCGGGGATCCCCATCGCCAGCGTCGCCGGCGCCTCGGGCACGGTCGCGGCGTGGCCGGCGGCGGGCGCGAGCTCGGCCTCGAGCTCGGAGGGCGTGCGCGCCAGCAGGACGCCGAGCGCGAGCCGCGTCTGGCGCAGCGCGCGCTCGAAGTCGGGGATCAGCGCCTGCGTGTTGGCGAGCGTCCCGCGCGCGGTCGCGACGTCGAGCTCCGACACGGCGCCGAGCTGGAAGCGCGTCTGGGTGAGCCGCAGCGTCTCCTGCTGCAGCGCCACGTTCGCGCGCGCGTTGACGAGCCGCTCCTCGAGCGAGCGGATGAGGACGTAGTCGACGGCGACCTCCGCCGTCAGGCTGACGAGGACCGAGTCGTAGTCGGCGACGCTCGCGAGGAGCGAAGCGTCCTCCGACGCGATCGCGCGCCGGTACTTGCCCCAGAAGTCGAGCTCCCACGCCGCCTGCGCGCCGACCGACGCGTCGAGGTAGTCGCGGTCGTTCGTCGCGAACGGTCCGTTCTCGCTCGCGTGGTTGGCCGAGCCGCCCGCGAAGACTTCCTGGAATTGCGGGAAGAAGTCGCCGACCGCGATGCCGCGTCGCGCGCGCGCCTCGATCACGCGCAGACCGGCGGCGCGCAACGAGAGGTTGCTCGCGCGCGCGCTCGCGATCAGCGCGTTCAAGGTCGGATCCTGGAAGCTCTCCCACCATGCGGGAGTCGCGGGCGGCGAATCGGCGCCGCCGCGCGCATCCTCGAGCCAGGCGGGATTCAGCTCCGCGGCGGGAGCGGCATAGTCGGGACCGACCATGCAGCCGGCGACGACGACGATCGCGGCGAGCGCGAGCGGACGCACGCCGACGCACGCCCGCGAATGGAATCGGGTTTCGTCATCCGGCACGAGACGCATTCCCCTTCGGTGCGGAAGCGAGAGCCACTGTCGCGGGCTTCGGATTCCAGTTCCAGATGATGCGATGGAACGCCCGCCGCGAGTCGGACATTCTTCACCGCGTTCGCGGTTGCGGGCGCGGAGCATACGATGGGCGGGCGATCGGATGCTCGGGTCGAGCGCGGGCCGCTGCCAGGCGCCCGCCGGCAGAGGAGTGAGCGCATGCCATCGTTCTCCATGCGAGTCGGCGTCGGCGTCCTCCTGATCGCCGGCTCGACGTTCGGCTTCGGCGGATCGCAGGAGAAGGCGGTCCCGGCGGCCGGCGCCGACCCGGCGGCCGCGAAGAGCGACAAGCCGCCGTTCAAGCAGGAGGAGCTCGACCAGTTGCTGGCGCCGATCGCGCTCCATCCCGACGACCTCCTGTCGCAGATCCTGATCGCGTCGACCTATCCGATCGAGATCGTGCAGGCCGAGCGCTGGTTGAAAGCGAACGCGACGGTCAAGGGCGACGCGCTGGCGAAGGCGCTCGAGACGCAGACCTGGGACCCGAGCGTCCGCTCGCTCGTCAACGTCCCGCAGGTGCTGACGATGATGAGCGAGAAGATCGACTGGACCGTCAACCTCGGCAACGCCTTCCTCGGCCAGCAGAAGGCGGTGATGGACACCGTGCAGCAGTTGCGCCAGAAGGCGAAGGAGGCGGGCAACCTCGAGTCGTCGAAGGAGCAGAAGGTCTCGACCGAGGAGCAGGAGGGGACCACGGTCATCGTGATCGAGTCGGCCGAGCCCGAGGTGATCTACGTCCCGACCTACAACCCGAGCGTGATGTACGGGTCGTGGCCCTATCCCGCCTACCCGCCCTACTACTGGTATCCGCCGGCCTACGTCCCGCCGCCCTATCCCGCCTTCCACTTCGGCGTCGGCCTCGCGATCGGCGTCGCGTGGGGCTACGCGTGGGGCGGTTGCAGCTGGGGCCACTCCGAAGTCGACATCGACATCGACCGCAACACCGAGTTCAACCGCAACATCGACCGCGGGAAGCACGCGCAGCAGCTGCAGGATCGCGCGGGCACCAAGGGCGGCAAGGGTTCCTGGCGGCACGACCCGTCGCACCGGCAAGGCGTCGCCTATCGCGATTCGGCGACGGCGAAGAAGGTCGGCGGCCCGTCGGTCTCCGACACGGCGCGCTCGCGCGACGCGTTCCGCGGACGGACCGATCCGGGCGCGGCGGGCGCGTCGAACCGCGCGACGCAGCAGCCCGCGGCCGGCAATCGCGCCGGAAGCGACCGGCCCTCGACGTCCGATCGCTCGACGTCGGGATCGGGACGCACCAACGCGTTCGAGGGCGCGAAGCAGAGCGGCCGCGAGACGCGCTCCGCGAGCGATCGCGGACGGTCGAGCCGCTCCTCCTCGCCGACTCCGTCCGCGCGGCCGCGCAGCAGCGGCGGCTCGCGTGGCGGATCGCGCGGCGGCGGACGGCGAGGTTGATCCCCATGAGGAAGCCCATGCACTGCCTCCGCGCGTTCGCCGCGATCAGCGTCCTCGCCGCCGCCGTCGCGGCCGGCTGCTCGTCGAATCCGTCCGGCTCGAGCGAGCCCGGACTCCAGTTCGACTCGGCCGAGAAGGCGGTCGAGAGCCTCGTCGCCGCGCTGCGCGCCCATGACATGGCGCAGGCGGCGACGATCCTCGGCGGCGGCGCCGACGAGGTGCTCCATTCGGGCGACGACGTCTCCGACCAGCAGGGCGTCGCGACCTTCCTCGCGGCGTACGACGAGAAGCACCGCCTCGAACCGGCCGCCGACGGCGACGTGAGCCTGCTGGTCGGCGCCAACGAGTGGCCGCTGCCGATTCCGCTCTACCAGGAGGGCGGGCGCTGGTCGTTCGACACCGAGGCGGGCCTCGACGAGATCCTCTCGCGCCGCATCGGCCGCAACGAGCTCGACGCCGTGCAGGTCTGCCTCGCCATCGTCGACGCGCAGCGCGAGTACGCGTCGAGCGATCCCGACGGCGACGGCGTGCAGGAGTACGCCTCCAAGTTCAAGAGCGACGCGGGCAAGCACGACGGCCTCTTCTGGCCGGCGAAGGAGGGCGAGCCGACGAGCCCGCTCGGTCCGCTCGTCGCGGAAGCGGCGGAGCAGGGCTACGCGCCGCGGAGCGCGGCCGATTCCGGCCCGCGTCCCTATCGCGGCTACCACTACCGCATCCTTCGCGCGCAGGGCGCGCACGCCGACGGCGGCGCGTTCGAGTATGTGGTGAACGGTCGGATGATCGGCGGCTTCGCCGTCATCGCCTATCCGGCGGAATACGCGAACTCGGGGATGATGACCTTCCAGGTCAACCACGCCGGCGTCGTCTTCCAGAAGGACCTCGGCGAACAGACCGCGGAGAAGGCGCGCGCGATCGCGAGCTTCGACCCGGACAAGGGCTGGAGCAAGGTGCCGTGACACGGGCGGTCCCGCGATTCGACGGCGGCCGCCGCTGAATCGCGTCCCGCTCTCACGGGCCGTTCCTCGACGCGCCGGTTCGGCGAGGAGCGGGTGAAGAGCGCGTCCGGCTCGGATGCGGGTCGCGTGCCGATCGTTATCGTCCCGCGCTGCAACGAGCGCTCGACCCGCGCGCCAGTCGCGATCCGGTCGGGCTGCATCCGGGAATTGGAAGCGAGGGCTGACGTCGCCGACCGGTCTGCGTGCGGACGCACGCGATTGGATTGGAACGGTCCCGGCGCCGTCCTGGAGGAGAGGATGCGATGGGTCGATCCTTCACGAGTTGCGCCTGTTTCGCCGTGTTCACGTCGGCCGCTGCCGCTCAGGACAACGCCGCGACGGCGGGGAATGCGCCTGAACTGCCGCCGCGCCTGAAGGGGATCGAGTGGACCATCGGCGAGCTCAAGCTGAAGCTCGGCGGCTACGTGAAGGTCGACCTCATCCATGACTTCAACGCCATCGGCTCGACCCAGTCGTTCGACCCGCGGACGATCCCGACCCATTCCGACCCGACGCTCCCCGACCAGAACACCGAGATCCACGCGCGCCAGACGCGGTTGAACCTCGACCTGAGCGGCCCGTCGTCGGCAGGGGACTTCCGTCTCTTCGTCGAGAGCGACTTCTTCGGCTCGGACACGGGCAACGCGTTCCGGATGCGCCACGCCTTCGGCACCATCGGCGTGGCCAGCGGCACGCTGCTGGCCGGACAGACGTGGTCGACGTTCGTAGACGACCAGGCGTTCCCCGAGACGCTCGACTTCGAATCGCCGGTCGCGTTCCCGCAGAACCGCCAAGCGCAGGCGCGCTTCACGAAGGATCTGGGCGACGGCAACTACATTGCGTTCGCGCTCGAGGACCCGACCGGCAGCGGCGACGTCATCGCGCCCGGCCCCGGAGCCGTCGAGACCAACCTGCCCGACATCAACGGGCGCTTCTTCCTGAAGACCGAGCGCGGCCACGTGCAGGCCGGCCTCTTCCTCGGGCACGTCGGCTTCGACCCCGCCGTGGGCTCGAGCGATGACGAGTTCCTGTGGGGCTTGAACGTCTCCACCAAGTTCACGACGTTCGGCGCCGACAACGCGATCGCGCAGGTCACGTACGGCGACGGCGTCGGTCGCTATCGCGGCGGCGTGACGGCGGTCCCCGATGCGAACGGCAACCTCGAGGCGGTCAAGGTCTTCGGCCTCGTCGCGGCGTACCAGCACTTCTGGTGCGACCAGTGGCGCAGCAACGCCGGCTTCAGCTGGGCCAACGCCGATCTCCCGTCGGGGACGACGCCCGCCGCCACCGAGGACGTCAACAACTTCTTCGTCAACGTGATCTACCAGTTCTCCGAGCGCGTCTGGACCGGCGTCGAGTACCTCCACGGCTCGCGCGAGACGGAGGACGGCGCGTACGGCGGAGCGCATCGCCTCCAGGCCTCGATCCAGTTCGGCATCTGATCGCGCACCGCCGGCACCGCCGCGCCTCCCGCATCCGGGATCGCCCTTCTCTACGGAGTTCGTCATGGCGTCCCTCCCCGACTCGTCGCCCCGCATCGACCACTTCTTCTCCGCGATGTCCGCGCGCCACGACCGGTGGCGCGTGCTCGGCAAGGCGGCGCAGCGCTGGGCCGCGGGAACGACAGGACGTGACGCCGCGTCGTCGCGCGAGGCGTGCGCCAAGGCGCTCGCGCAGTTGCTGCCGTTCGAGAGCTTCCAGGCATTCCCGGGCCCGCGGCTGCTCGCATCCCTGAAGGAGCGGGTCGAGGAAGGCGACGCCCACGGGACCGCGCGTCTGGTGCAGAAGGTCGTGTCCGCGCTCTCGTCGCGCAGCTTCCGCGTGAACGTGGGGGAGTGGGAGCAGGAGGAGGAGTCGGCCAGCGTCGAGCGCACGATGCCGACCGCGATGCGCGAGAGCGCGACGCGGCCCTACTTCGAGGTGCTCGTCGTCACGCCGGCGCCTCCGTCGCGCTGGGCCGGCCACGTCCAGCAGTTCCGCAAGCTGCGTCGCCCGCAGGACGAGTTCGTCTACGAGCCGGTCGTCGTCGGCTCGTTCGAGGACGCGGTGCTGGCGACCATCCTCAACACCAACCTCGAGTCGGTGGTGATCTACGACGGCTTCGCGTTCCCGTCGGTCCACGACGTCCCGCTCTTCAAGAGCGTGCTCGCCTCGAAGCTCCCGGCCGACGCGCAGGCGCGGGGCGACGGCGAGTACGGCCTGCTGCTCGCGAAGCTGATCAAGGAGATCCGGCCGGAGCTCGACGTCATCCTGCTCGCCGAGGGGAAGCCCGACGCGGTCGTCTCCGATCCCGCCGCCGCCGGCCTGCGCCGCGTCTTCTACGAGGTGGAGGAGCCGCTCGAGATCCACCTCTCGATCCTCGGCGGCGTCGCCGAGCGCTTCGAGACGCCCTACTTCGACAACTTGAAGAAGTACGCCCAGAAGCCGGTCGGCACGTTCCACGCCCTCCCGATCGCGCGCGGGAAGTCGATCTTCCGGTCGAACTGGATCCGCGACATGGGGGAGTTCTACGGGCCGACGCTCTTCCTCGCCGAGTCGTCGGCGACGTCGGGCGGGCTCGACAGCCTGCTCGAGCCGACCGGGAACATCAAGAAGGCGCAGGACGCGGCCGCCCGCGCGTTCGGCGCCGATCGCGTCTTCTTCGTGACCAACGGCACGTCGACCTCGAACAAGATGGTCCATCAGGCGCTGCTGAAGCCCGGCGACATCGTGATCGTCGACCGCAACTGCCACAAGTCGCACCACTACGGCATGGTGCTGGCGGGCGCGCAGCCCTACTACGTCGAGGCCTTCCCGCTCACCGCGTACTCGATGTACGGCGCCGTGCCGATCCGCACGGTGAAGAAGGCGCTGCTCGACCTCAAGGCGGCGGGCCGGCTCGAGAAGGTGAAGCTGGTCACGCTGACCAACTGCACGTTCGACGGGCACGTCTACGACACGCGCCGCGTGATGGAGGAGTGCCTCGCGATCAAGCCCGACCTCATCTTCCTGTGGGACGAGGCGTGGTTCGGGTTCGCGCGCTTCTCCCCGATCTACCGGCCGCGCACGGCGATGGGGGCGCGCGCGAAGCTGAAGGAGTCCTTCGCCGACCCGGCCTATCTCGAGCGCTACCTCGCGCAGGAGAAGAAGCTCGGCGCCGACCTCGACCCGAAGGACAAGCGCGTGCTCGACACGCGGCTGATTCCCGACCCGCGCCACGCGAAGCTGCGCGTCTACCAGACCAACTCGACCCACAAGTCGATGTCGTCGCTGCGCCAGGGCTCGATGGTGCTGGTCGCGGACGACGAGTTCGCTCCGCACGAGCAGGCGTTCAAGGAGGCGGTGTTCACGCACGCCTCGACCTCGCCGAACCTGCAGATCATCGCGTCGCTCGACGTGGCGCGCCGGCAGATGGAGCTCGAGGGCTACGAGCTGGTGATGGGCTCGATCCAGAACGCGCTGCAGATCCGCCGCGACGTGAACGCCCATCCGCTGGTCTCGAAGTACTTCCGGGTGCTCTCGCCGGGCGAGATGATCCCGTCCGAATACCGGCCGTCGGGATTCGACGCCTTCGTCCGCGAGGGCGTGACCTGGGCCGACGCCGACCGCGCCTTCCGCGAGGACGAGTTCGTGCTCGACCCGACGCGGCTCACGCTGGTCTGCGGGACCGCGGGCTTCGACGGCACGCAGTTCAAGAACCTGCTGGCATCGGAGTACGAGATCCAGCTCAACAAGACCTCGCGCAACTCGATCCTGCTGCAGACCAACATCAACAACACGCTGAGCGACGTCGCCAACCTGCTGAAGGTGCTGGTCGAGATCGCGAAGGGGATCGACGCGCGCCTGAAGGGCGGCGGCGCCGGCGCGCGCGCCGCGTTCGCCGCGCGCGTGAAGTCGCTGATGGAGGACGTCCCCGACCTCCCGAACTTCAGCTGCTTCCACGACCGCTTCCGCGACGACCCGAAGGGGACGACGCTCGAAGGCGACATGCGCACGGCCTTCTACATGGCGTACGACCACGAGGGCTGCGAGCAGATCAAGCTCACGAGCCCGGAGATCGACGCGCGCCTCAAGTCGGGGCCGCCGCTGGTCTCGGCGAACTTCGTCATCCCCTATCCGCCGGGCTTCCCGATCATGGTGCCCGGCCAGGTGATCCGCGCCGACACGATCGAGTTCATGCGCAAGCTCGACGTGAAGGAGATCCACGGCTACGACGCGACGCGCGGGCTCAACCTGATCACGCCGGCGGCGCTCGGCGAGAAGGGCGCGCCGGCGCGCGCGAAGGTCGCGGCGGGCGCGGGACGCAACGGCAAGAAGAAGCCGATCGCGGCGGGGAACGTCCGGTGATCGTCGCCACGCGCTGAGTCCTGTTCGCGGCCGGTCGTGGTTCCGAGGGGCGCGCGTTCCGAGGAAGCGAGGGGGTTGCAGCGATGACGACGATCGAAGGCGCCATGAAGGTGGTCGAGTTCGACAACCTCCAGACGGTGATCCTCGGCCTCACCGCCCTCCAGATCGCGAACTTCCTCGCCAAGCGCATCCCGGTGCTTGGCAAGAGCAACATCCCCTCGCCGGTGATCGGCGGCGTGCTGGGCGCCCTCGGCGTCACGTTCGCGCGGAGCTTCATGGACATCGAGGTCCACTTCGCGACCAAGCTCACCGACTTCATGCTGCTGATCTTCTTCACCAGCGTCGGGCTCTCGGCCAAGCTCTCCGCGCTCAAGGCGGGCGGCAAGCCGCTGGTGATCGTCTGCGCCGCCACCGTGCTGCTGATCGTCGCGCAGAACATCACGGGCGTGCTCGTCGCGATGGGCTTCGGCGCGAACCCCTACTACGGCGTGCTCGTCGGCAGCATCTCGTGCGTCGGCGGGCCCGGCACCGCGGCCGCATGGGCGAAGGAGGCGCAGGAGACGGGGGGCTTGCAGTACGCGTCCGAGGTGGCGGTCGCCGGCGCGACGCTCGCGGTCGTCGTCGGCGCGCTCGTCTCCGGCCCCCTGACCGGCTGGCTGGTGCGGCGCGAGAAGCTCAAGGCCGACGGCGCCTCCGTCCTCGCGCCGTGGATCGACAAGTCGGTCCAGCCAGGCGCGGAGAAGGAGAAGGACGCGGCCCCGATCCCGGTCGACCGCGCGATGGGCACGTTCCTCCTCATCCTGGTCGCGGTGATGATCGGCCAGCTGCTCAACAGCTGGGCGAAGACGGCGGGGATGGTGCTGCCGGGTTTCCTCACCGCGATGATGGGCGGCGTCCTGATCACGAACGGCGCCGACCTGCTGGGGCGCAAGCTCGACTACGAGCCGATCGAGCGCGACGGCGAGCTGGCGCTGAAGACCTTCCTGGTCATGTTCCTGATGAGCCTCAAGCTCTGGACGCTCGGCTCCGCCGTCGTCCCGCTGGCCGTGAACGTCGTGCTCCAGGTGGTCGTCTCGAGCGCGGTGGCGTACTTCCTGCTCTTCCGGTGGCTCGGCCGCGACTACGACGCCGCGGTCACGGTCGGGGGTTTCCTCGGCTTCGGGCTCAGCTCGATGGCGGTGGGCATGTCCTCGATGGACAAGGTCGCCTCGCGCTACGGCCCGTCGCCGAAGGCGTTCCTGCTCATCACGCTGGCGGGCTCCTTCTTCGTCGACCTCGCCAACGCCTTCATCGTCCAGCTGATGCTGAAGCTCCCGCTCTTCCACTGACCGCGCAGCGCTCCGTCGGCCTCCCTCGCCGGCGGACGAGAGGTGCCGCTTGATCTCCATCGTGCTCGCGACGCTGTCGCTGCTGCCGCAGGCGCAGGCCGCGCCCTTCCCGGCGGGGGAGTCGACCCAGCAGCTCGAGGGGCTGAAGTGCACGCTCGAGATGCCGGGCGGCTTCGACGTCGCGAAGGAGCACTCGCTCGTCGTGATCCTGCACGGCAACGGCGGGACCGACGACGGCATGGCCCGCTCGCTGATGCACCTCTGCAAGGAGGACTTCGTCGTGCTCGCGCCCAAGTCGACCGGGATGGGCTGGAGCCCGGCCGACGTCGACGCCGTCCGCCGCATGACGGCCGACCTCAGGAAGCGCCTCCATGTCGGCGAGCGGCGGCTCCACGCGATCGGCTTCTCGAACGGCGGCTGGAACCTCGCGCCCGTCGCCTTCGACGAAGCGCTGCGCTGCCAGAGCGCGTGCTGGATCGCCGCGGGTTGCCAGGGCGGAAGCGTCCCGAAGCACGCGAAGAAGGAGATGGGCGTCCTCGCCCTCGCCGGAACCGAGGATCCGAACCGCGAGGCCGCCGAGAAGACGGTCACGCTGCTCGACGAGAAGGTGCGGTCGGTCGAGTGCCGTCTCCAGCCGGGGCTCGGCCACGCCTGGCCCGACCAGCTCGTCCCGTACCTTTCCTGGTGGTTGAAGGTGCAGGAGGGACGCTACGTGCCGGGCGAGTGCGCGGCGTTCGCGTGGAAGGCTCTGCCGCATGCGGCGTCCGACGCCGCGGAGCCGACGAAGGCGGGCTCGTTCGTCTGGTGGTACTCGACGTCGGCCGACCTCGCGAACGAGAAGGCGAAGACGTTCCAGAACCAGACGACGCGCGATCGCCTGGTCCAGCGCTACGGCCAGCAGCTCGCTGCGGCGAAGGTCGATCGCGACGCCGACGCGGAGGGCTTCGCGAAAGCGGGGCTCAAGTCGACGCCCGCGGTCGTCGTCTACGACGCCGCCGGAAAGGTGAAGGCCGTCCTGCAGGACAAGATCGACGCCAAGGCGCTGGCCGCCGCGCTGCGCTCGGTCGCGCCCGACAAGACGCCGCCGAAGGAGTGACCGCGCGCGAGCTCGCTCGCTCGATACAGTGCTCCGTTCCACTCGGACGGAGACGGGCGATGACGATTCGGGGATCGGTCGCGACGACCCTCGTTGCTTCGGTGGCGCTTGCAGTCGTGCCGCCTGCGTCGGCGCAGCAGCCCGCGCCCGCCGCCAATCCCGCCGCTCCCGACCCCAAGGCGCGCGGCCTCGTCACGCGCACCGACGCGGCCGCGCCCGGCTACACGCTCTTCGCGCCGTTCAGCGACACGACGACCTACCTGATCGATCTCGACGGCCGCGTCGTCCACACGTGGGCGAGCCGCTACAACCCCGGCCTCCTCGCCTACCTGCTGCCCGACGGCCGGCTGCTGCGCGGCATCTCGGTCGACGCGAAGGTGCCCTTCAAGGACAACGGCGGCGACGCGGGCGGGATGCAGCTCTTCTCGTGGGAGGGCGAGCTCCTCTGGGAGTACCACGTCGCGACGGAGCACGGGCTCCAGCACCACGACCTCGAGCCGCTCCCCAACGGCAACGTGCTCGCGATCGTGCGCGAGGTGAAGACGCGCGAGCAGGTGCGCGACGCCGGCCGCTTCCCCGACGCGATCGGCGACGACGGGATGTGGCCGTGCGCGCTGCTCGAGATCGAGCCGCTGCCTCCCATCGGCGCGCGCGTCGTCTGGGAGTGGCACGCGTGGGACCACCTCGTGCAGGAGCTCGATCCCGACAAGCCGGGCTTCGGGATCGCCGCCGACCATCCCGAGCGCATCGACATCAACGCCGACCTGCCGCGCGCCGACGCGCCCGACGACGCGGCGCTCTCGCCCGAGGAGCGGGCGAAGATGAAAGCGGTCGGCTACCTCGCCGCCGACGACACGGTCGACGACGCCGAGAAGAAGCGGCGTCGCAACCCCGACTGGCTCCACCTGAACGCGGTCGACTACGACGCGACGCTCGACCAGATCGCGGTCAGCTCGCCGCGCATGAACGAGGTCTGGATCCTCGACCACGGGACGACGACCGAGGAGGCGCGTGGCAGCAGCGGCGGCAAGCGCGGCAAGGGCGGCGACCTCCTCTGGCGCTGGGGCCATCCGCAGCGCTACCAGCGCGGGAAGGCCGACGACCGCCAGCTCTTCTTCCAGCACGACGTGCAGTGGGTTCGCGCCGGCCATCCCGGCGCCGGCCACCTCACGATCTTCAACAACGGCCGCGGCCGGCCCGGCGGCGACCGCTCGTCCGTGCTCGAGGTCGCGCCGCCGCTGCAGCAGGACGGCAGCTACGCGCGCGAACCCGACGCGCCGTTCGGCCCGGCGGCGCCGTGCTGGAGCTACGACCCGCCGCAGTCGGAGGGCTTCTACGCGAGCTTCATCTCCGGCGCCCATCGCCTCGCGAACGGCAACACGCTGATCTGCAGCGGCCCCGACGGCCGCCTCTTCGAGGTCGCGCCCGACGGCAAGGTCGCGTGGGACTACCGCGTCCCGTTCGGCAAGGCCGACGGCGACGACGGCCCGCGCATGGCCCACTCGCTCTTCCGCGCGACGCGCATCGCGCCCGACCATCCGGCGATCGTCGCGCACCTGCCGGCCGGCCGCGACTCGCTGCCGCCGCTCGAGCCGCAACCGAAGACGCTCGCGCAGCTCGAGGCGGAGCGCGCCGCGAGGGCGCCGCCGCAGGCGCTCGGCTGGCAGCCGCTGGTCGACAAGGAGCGCGGCCTCGCCGGCTGGGTCCCGGTGAACGTCGCGCGCTCCACGTTCACGGTCGTTCCCGATCCCGACGACGCCGACGCCGTGATGATCCACTGCACCGGCAAGCCGACCGGGATCCTCCGCAGCGAGAAGCAGTACGAGAACTTCGTCTGCGAGCTCGAGTGGCGCCATCTCGCCGAGCCGGGCAACGCCGGCTTCTTCGTCTGGGCCGATCCGCTGCCCGCGCGGGGCGGCCCCTTCACGCGCGGCATCGAGGTGCAGGTCTGCAACCTCGGCAACGGCGACTGGTTCACGTCGCACGGCGACCTCTTCCCGATCTGGGGCGCGACGATGACGCCCGACCCGCGCTTCCGGATCTCGGGCTCGCGCTCGATGCCGAAGGAGGACGCCTTCCACGCGCGCAAGACCGGCGAGTGGAACCACTACCGCATCACCTGCCTCGACGGCGCGATCACGCTCGAGGTGAACGGCCATCTCGTCACGGCGGGCGCCGGCTGCTCGCCGTCGAAGGGCTACCTCTGCCTCGAATCGGAGGGCGGCGACGTCGACTTCCGCAAGCTGCGGATCTGGGAGCTGCCCGCCGGCACGCACGCGGCCGACGCCGCGCGCACCGCGACGGCCGCGGGACGCGAGGAGTCGCTCTACGGCGGCACCTCGCTCGAAGGGTGGAGCGTGGTCTCGGGCGACTGGAAGGCGGAGGACTGGCGCCTCGTCGCCGCGGCCGGCGCCGCCGAGCTGAAGGCCGACGCCTTCCGCGGCCTCGTCGAGCTGCGGCTCGACTTCAAGCGCGCCGCCGCGCCGAAGGACGGCAAGCTCCCGTTCCGGCTCGGCACGACGACGTTCACGGCCGAGGGCGAGACGCCCGGCGACTGGAATCGCGTCGTCGTGCGGCTCCACGCCGACCGTTGCGAACTGGAGCTGAACGGCGCGCGTCGCGACGTGGCGCGCGCCGCCGGCGACCCGACGCCCGTGCTGACGCTCCTCACCGACGGGACCGCGACCGAGTTCTGCAGCCTCTTCGCGCTCGAGGAGTGAGGCGCCGCGATCGCGCCGTTCACGGTCGCGGCGGGAGGAAGCGGCGCGCGATGCGGTTCGTCAGGCCGCGGATCACGAAGTAGGGGACGAACGCGAGGACGACGGCGACGATCACGACCTGGAGCGGACGGACGCTGCCGAAGCAGAGCCCCTGGTAGATCACGTCGAGGACTACCGCGACGAAGAAGAGCGTGGCGACGTCCCGCCAGCCGTGGCGCAATAGCGCGCCGCGCTTCCCGCGATGGAAGAGGGTCGCCCAGAGGAACGGCGGCTGGCCTTCGCGCGCGTCGCGCAGGCCCGAGCGGATCGCGAGGAACGCGGAGACGAGGGGCTGGAGGAGCAGCCGGAACGCCAGCGGCCCGTCGTCGCGGCCGAGCAGCTCCTCCCATCCGCGCGCGATCAGTTCCTGCAGCGTCGCGAACACGGCGCGGAGGATAGCGGTCTCCTCCGCGCCGTCGCGTCCGCGCAGGCGGCCGGATCAGGGTTGGTAGATCTCCGCGCCGGCCGCGCCGCCGCCGACCAGCAGCACCGTGCCGTCGGCGAGGAGGAGCGCGATCGGGGCGATGCGCGCGTTCGCCATCGAGCCGGTCGGAGCGAAGGCCGACGCCGCCATCAGGTCGGCCGTCGCCTGCGGCGCGAAGAGCCACTGCGTCCAGTCGGCGCCGGTGATCGAGAGGTCGAAGCCGCCGGCGACCAGCGCCTTCGCGCCGGGCAGCGCGGTCACGGAGGGGAGCGCGCGGCCGGCCTGCATGCCCGGCGTCGCGGTGAACTTCCCGCCGAAGAAGTTGCTCTTCCAGATCTCGCCGTCGTCGAGCGCCACGACGCCGAGGTCGGCGTAGTTCCCGGTCGAGAGGAAGGTGGTGAAGTCGACGGTGAGCCCGCCGGCCACGAGGATGCGGTCGTCGTCGAGCAGCGCGGCGCTGTGGAGCAGCCGGCCCGCGTTCATCAGCAGCGGCAGGCCGAAGGCGCCGCTCTTCGGGTTGTAGGCGACGGCGGTCTGCGACACGAACGGGACGTTGACGAACGGGACGAGCGTGAGGCCGCCGGCCTGCAGCACTTTGCCGTCGGCCATCGTCGTCGCCGAATGGAGCGCCTTGCTCTCGAGCATCGTCGGCCCGGCGCGGAAGGTCGCCGTGACCGGATCGAAGAGCTCGGTCGTCGCGCTGATCCCGGCGAAGAGCGTGTTGACGTCGGTGAAGTCGAGGTTGGTGAAGCCGCCGCTGATCAGCAGCTCGCCGTTCCCGGCGATCGCCGCCGCGTGGCCGGCGCGCGGCGTGAGGAGGTCGAGATTCGTGACGCCGCCCGTCGCCGGATCGAGCAGGAGGCTGCGCGTCTGCGGCTGGCCGGTCGCCACGTCGATCCCGCCCGTCATCAGGATGCGGCCGTCGGGCAGCGTGGTGCAGGTCGAGAGGAGGCCGAGCGCGCCGTTCAGGTTGACGACCTCGAACTCCTCGAGCGACGGCACGTAGCGATGGATCAGCGGGAGGGTCGTGTCGACCAGCAGCACCGAGCCGTCGGCCTGCGGCGAGGAGAGGCCCGCGACGAGCGGCACCCACGGAGCGTGGAGCGCGTCGCGGAAGCTGCCCGACGCGCACGGCGTGAGGCGCGTGACGTTCGAGACCTCGTCGAGGAGGTCGGCGTAGATCGCCTGGAGCGAGAGCGTCTCGACCTCGAGCGCCGGGTCGTTCGGCACCTGCGCTGTCGCCACCGCCTTGCCGGCCGCGTCGGTGCGGCCGACGAAGCCGGGCAGCGACATCGCGAGGTCGAGCAGCCCGAAGCCGACGTTCGTGACGACGCCGTTGCGCAGCCGCGTGTCGTGCTCCTCGAGGTCGAACCAGAGGAGGAAGTCGCGCTGCGGCTCGCCCTGGAGCGTGAAGGTCGCGTTCTGCCCGAGCGCGCCGCCGCTCTGCGAGAGCGTCAGCGGCGTCTGCGCCAGGCCGGCGGCAGGAGCGATCGCCAGGACGGCGGCCGCGGCGACGAGTCGGCGGGGATCGGTCACGAATGGCTCCACGAAGGGGGGCGCCGCGCAACCGGCCGGCGGAGGCTCGACCACTAGCGGGCGGCTTTCGCGTCGGCGCTAGTCGATCTCCCTCGGTCCGGGGAGGAATGGTCCCTGAACAACCTCGCGCGTCCGCTGCATTGTGGGGGCGCATGAGTTCCCCCCGACGGCCCGCGACGGCGATCGACGCGGAAGTCCTCCTCTCCCACGGCGCCTGGCTCGCCGCGCTGGCGCGCGCCTTGGTGGCGCGCAAGGACGAGGTCGACGACGTCGTGCAGCAGACCTACGTGCGCGCGCTCGAGCAGCCGCCGCGCCACGCCGGGAACGTGAAGGGCTGGCTCGGGACCGTCGCGCGCAACGTCGTCGGGATGAGCCGGCGCAGCGAGTCGGCGCGGGTCGTCCGCGAGGCCGCCGTGCCGCCGCCGCCGCCCGTCGAGACGCCGCACGAAGCGGTCGAGCGGGCCGAGCTGCGGCGCATGGTGGTCGAGGCGGTGCTGGCGCTCGACGAGCCGTCCCGGAGCGCCGTGATCCTGCGCTTCTTCGAAGAGCGCGACGTGTCCGACATCGCGCGCCTCACCGCCGCCAACGAGGAGACCGTGCGCACGCGCCTCCGCCGCGGCGTCGAGCGCGTCCGCAAGGAGCTCGAACGCAGGGTGGACGCAGGAACCGGCGACGCTGCACGCGAAGGGGTTGCAGCGCGCGCGCTCCTGTTCGTCCGCCTGCGCGAGATCGCTGCGAGCGGGGGAGGCGGCGGCGCGACCGGAAGCGCCGCCGCTTCCCGCGCTCTTTCGCGCGCGGGACGGGGCCAGGCGACCGCGCTGCCCGCGCGAGTCGTCGGCCTCGGAGCGGCCGCGGCCGTGCTGCTCGTCGCGGTCGGCGGGTGGGAGTGGTGGCGAGTGTCGAACGCGGAGTCGGAGAAGGAGGCGGCGCGCGGAGCGGGAGGGATCGAGGAGGTCGCGGCGGAACGCGTGGATCGATCGAAGGGCGTCGTCCCCACGACCGATCCGGCGCCTGCGATCGTGCCGGAGCGCAGCAGCGATCCGACGGAGTCATCCGCCGTCACGCCACCGCCCGTGCCCGCACCCGTCCCGCTCGACGGCGGCACGATCCGCGGAGTGGTGAGCGGGTACGACGGAGCGCCCGTCGCCGACGCGCAGGTCTGGGCGATCGTCTCGAGGTCCCACCGCCTGCCGATGGAGTTCAACACCTTCGTGCCGCTCGCGCGCGAGCAGGCGACGGCCGATCCGTCGAAGCCGCCGCCGTACACGTGGATCGCGCGGCGCAGCGACGCGCAGGGCCGCTTCGAGTTCTCGGGCCTCGCGCGCGTCTCGGCTTGGGCCATCGGCGCTCACCACCCGTCGGTCGGCACCGGGTTCTCGGACCTGATCGACTTCGATCGCGCCCACCGCGAGCGGGCGGTCGACGTGCGCCTCCTGCGTGGGATGCGCGTGCACGGCACGATCACCGACGAAGCGGGCGCGCCCATCGGCGGCGCCACGTTCAGCCTCATCACCCGGAACGAACGGGGCGGGGTCTTCCGCAACCACGTGATCACCAACCCCGTCGGCCCGCGAGTCGGCGAGTTCGTCTACGAATACCAGTGCGCCGACGTCTTCTCATGCGCGTTCATCGCTCCGACCTTCGAGCGCTCCAAGCACTTGCGGCTCGACTTCAAGCCGGGCGAGACCAGCGTCGGACTGCGGTCGCTCAAGCTGAAGCGGCAGCCCGGCGTGCTGTTGCGGGGCGACCTCGTCGATCCGTCCGGCCGACCGGTCGACCTCGCCGCGCTCCTCGCCGAGCGCTTCGCCTGCACCCCGCCGGCGGATCGCTGGGAACGCGCCAGCGTCTGGGCGATCGCGGCCGGAGCGCGAACGCCCCCGGTCCTGCTGAGCCAGATGAAGGCGCCGGGCGTGATCGAGGGGCGGATCGACTTCGACAAGAGCGCCTACGAGGTGGTGGTGCCCGCCGGCTTCGCGGGAACGCTCGAGCTCCGGATCTACCGTTCGCTCGTCGCTTCGGCCGTGCTCGACGACCTCGAGGCTCCGCCCGATCTCGCGTGCGACTTGGGGAAGGTCCCGGAGTTCGACCGGCTCACGACGTTCGCGGCGCGGTTCGTCGATGCGACGACGAAGGCGCCGATCGACCTTCGCGGGCAGGTCCCGCTGCTGATCCTCGACACCGGGGCGGACGCGGCGGCGCTCCTTCCCGACAGCGATCTCGAGCACGGGCTCGTCGTGCAACCGTGCCCGGCCGGCCCGGTGACGTTCGTGACGAACTTCCCCGGCTACGCGACAAGCCGCCTCTCCGTCGAGGTTCCGCGCGAGCCGGAGCGCTCGCCGACGACCTTCGAGGTGGCACCCGCCGTCGCGCGCCTCCGCGGATCGGCGCTGCGCTCCGACGGCCGACCGGCCGCGAAGGCGGAGGTCACGCTGCTCCGCGCCACGCCGAACGGCTGGATCGACGCGACCGCGGGGACGACGATCACGAACGCGGACGGCGAGTTCGAGTTCGCCGCGGTCGCGGCCGGAGCGCACGCCGTCATCGTCTCCGGCCTGCCCGACGAGGCGCCCGGAGTCGCGCGAGTCGACGCGGCCGCGCCGCAGGTCGAGGTCGAGGTGCGGACGACTCCGGGTCGTCTCGTCCACTTCCAGCTCTCCTGGAAGGCGAGCGAGCTCCCCAAGCCGCCCGCCACGACGATCACGATCGTCGATCGCGACGGGCTGCCGATCGTGCGGCTGAACAACTACCTCGAAGACAAGCACTCGTCGCCGCTCGACTCGCTGATGCTGCCGCTCGTCGACGGTCCCTATTCCGTGCGCGTCACGAGCTGGGCCTTCCGCGATGCGCACGTCGACTTCGCCGTGCCGCGCGACTCGATCGAGCTCCTCCTCGAGCCAGGCGATGTCCACTAGGAGATGAAGGAGTACGAACGATGCTGCCCGATCGATGCCGGGGTCTCGCGGCCGCGTGCGTCTTCTTGCTCGCGTGGGTGCCGACCGCTCGCGCGCAGGCCGGCAAGGAGTACGTGAACGAGAAGCAGGGCTTCTCGTTCAAGCCGCCGAAGGACTGGACCGCGGTCCCGCCGCAGCCGGGCGAGGAGTACGTGCTCGTCAAGTACGCGGCGAAGAACAAGCAGATGACGAAGAAGGGGGACCGCGTCGTCTTCAATCCGGAGACCGAGGTCGCGGCCTTCACCGCCGCCGCCGTGACGACCGACTCCGAGACGGGTGACGATGCGGACGCTGGATCGAAGAAGCGGCGTGGACGCGAGACGTTCTCGTCGTTCGCGGCCTGGTACGAGGAGAACTACAACGACCCCAAGAAGAACGGCGAGCCCAAGTCGCTGGTGATCAACAAGATCCCCGTGGTCGCCTGGGACTTCACCCTCACGCATTCGAATGCGGCGACGCGACTGAAGGCGTACGTGTTCAGCGGGAAGGACCGCGAGGTCGCGCTGATCTTCAGCTCGCTCGTCGACAGCTTCGACGGGATCGAGAAGGAGTTCGACGCCTCCGCGCGCAGCTTCAAGTGGATCGAGAAGGCGGCGTCCGGAGGCGCGGCCGCGACCGGCGGCGCGATCGACGCGTTCGTCGGGCTCGACGACGAGACGAAGTCGTTCCTCCAGGAGCAGATCAAGCAATTGCCGCCCGGCTGGAGCAACCTGGTCTCCGGCAAGAAGCGCTACCTCTTCCTGTACGACGCCGACGAGAAGTTCGTGAAGCGCCTCGACCGCCATCTCGAGGCGATGCGCGACTACTACGAGACGATCTTCAAGCCGGAGCGTCCGATCACGGCCGTCTCGATCGTGCGCGTCTGCAAGAACCGTGACACCTACATCGGCTACGGCGCGCCGCCGAGCAGCGGTGGCTACTGGTCCGACCGCGCGCACGAGCTGGTCATCTACCACAACAAGGCGGAGGACCAGAACGAGACCTTCGTGGTGATCAGCCACGAGGCGTTCCACCAGTACATCTATTACTTCTACGGCGAGCTCGATCCCCACTCCTGGTACAACGAAGGCCACGGCGACTACTTCGGCGGCGTCGTCATGGACGCGAGCGGAGGGCGGGTCCAGAAGATCGCGCCGCTCGACGCCACGAGCTATCCGCGGCTCTCGACGATCCGCGAACTCGTGCGCAAGGACGCCGCCGTGCCGCTGAAGGACTTCATGCAGTGGAGCCAGCGGGAGTACTACGCCGGGGATGGGCTCGGCCACTACGCACAAGGTTGGTCGATCATCTACTTCCTGCGCAACGGCCGGAAGGAAGGCGGGAAGGTCGACGACAAGTGGAGCCGGATGCTCGGCGAGTACCTGGCCAACCTCGTCGCCGCGCGCGACCAGATCCGGCAGGACGCGGACGGCGGCCGCGTGTTCGGATTGGACGAGCAGGCGCAGAAGAGGGCGTTCGCGACGACCTTCCAATCGTGGACCGACGACGACTGGGCCGCGTTCGAGGCGGCGTGGAGAAAGTTCTACGGCGGGTCGTGAGCGACGCTTCGCCGGCCCCGTGAGGAGCGACCATGTCCACCGCGATCCGAGTCCTCTTGATCAACTTCCTGCTGGCGACGCCGCTGATCTGCTGCGGCGACCAGGGCGACGACGCCGCCGCGGCCAAGAAGGAGGCCACCATCCGCGAACTGCTGGAGATCACCGGTGCCGGCAAGATGGGCACGCAGGTGATGGAGCAGATGGGGGCGGCGCTCGGCGGTCAGGCAGGCCCCGACTTCTCGGGCTTCTGGGTCGAGTTCTCGAAGGGCGTCAAGGTCGAGGACCTCGAGAACCTGATCGTCCCGATCTACGCCAAGCACTTCGAGCAGGGCGAACTCGAGGAGTTGATCCGCTTCAACAAGACGCCCGTCGGCCAGAAGCTCATCGCGAAGATGCCGATGATCATGCAGGAGTCGATGACGGCGGGGATGGAGTGGGGCCGGAAGCTCGGCGAGGACGCGATGAAGCGCTACCAGGAGCGCGAGAAGAAGAAGTAGCTCGCGCCGTCGAGCGCGAGGCGAGGCTCTCGATCGCCGATGGGCCGCGGCCGGTGCTCGCAGCGAACGTCCGTGAAGTCGGCGGTTCACCTGGAGACCACGCCGGGTGGCGACTCGACGAGGACGCGGAAGGACCCCGCTATCGTGACGCCGATCCGAAGCTCGCTTCGTGCTTCGTCGTTCGCGGCCCTGCTGCTGACCGCATTGGCGCTGGTGCACGTGTTCGCGGTCCTCGTGTTCGTCGAGGGCTGCGAGTCGGGCGCCGACCTGATGGGGAAGGTGTCGAGCCAGCTTCCGCCCTTCGCGATCTTCTTCGTCGTGGCGGTCTTCGGCTGGTTCCTCGGCGTTGCGCCCGAGTTGCCGCCGCCTCCGTCCCCGATCCGGGGCGTTCTCGTCGCGGGTCTCTGGATCCCGACCGCGGCCTCCCTCGTGTTCTCGCTCCTGGAGTCGATCGGCCTGATGAGGCTCGACCAGCCCGACGCGCGACCGGACGACGACTGGACGCGTTTCGGTCCCGCGCTCGCGTACCTCCTCACGTCGGGGATCACGGGGTGGTATCTCACGCGACGCAGGGATCGCGCAGCGAGTCGAGCGACGACGGAAACGCCGGGAGCACAGCGATGAGGAACGCGTTGGGCGTCGCACTCGGCCTGCTCGCGGGCGTGGCGCTCAACCTCGAGCTCGGACTGCTCTCCGTCGCGACGAGCGGGGATTGGAGCAGTGACGAGAGCTCGCCGCTCCACGCGCTCGGCGCGTTGATCTTGCTGCTGCTCGAGGCGGCCGGCTGCGCTTTCCTGCTGCTCCGCCGTGAGCCGGACACGGCGACGGTCGCGCGCCGGGGCTGCGTGCTCGGGATCCTCCTCTCGGTCGCGATGTTCCCGCTTCTCGCGTTCTCGAAGTCGGCGGTCGAGCGGGCCGGGCGGCAGCGAACCGACTTGGTCGAGGTCTTCGAAGCGCAGCGCGAGAGCGAGGCTTTCGCGTCGATGTCGTCATGGCTCATGGGGATCTCGTCGTTCGTGCTGGTGCTTTGCGTCGCCGTCCTCGCGGTCCTCTGGCGGTCGCGTCGCGATCGTCATCCGGCTTCGCGCAAGCGCGTCGATGGAGCGGGCGGTCGGAGCATGGATTGCACGAACTGACCGCTGGAGGGTCGGCTCGCTGACGAGCGCGCGGCGATCGAGCGCACCCTGTCCATGACACTTGGAAGAGCTCGCGCGGCGCGCCCGGCGATCCTGGGCACGCTTCGCTTCTCCGACCACTCCTCCGACGACACAAGAAGCGAGGGGTCGACCTCCTGCGGTTCCGGTCCGACGCCGGGTGCTTCAGCGCCTTCTCCCGACCGGTCGGCACGCGCGAGCGGGCACACTTCGAGCGCGGGCCGTTTCGGTTTCGGCACGTGAACTCCCGTCCGGATCGCGACGGAACGGCTCCACTCGACGAACGGGACGCGAACGAATGCTCCGCCCGAGGACTCGATCGACGATCTCGACCCGCTTCCTCGCCCATCACGCGGCTGCGCGTCATTTCCATCCCGGTCCGATCCTCGCCATCATCCGTTTCAATGCGGAGCGGAGCCGAGGGACGATGGCTCGCAGGCGCGCACGGCCAGGCGCGAAGTCGAATGGGGTGAGGATCCCGGACGGGAGTGAGGAATTCCCGCTCCACCGTCCACGAAGTGAATGCGCTTACCGAGTGCCCATCGAATGCACGAGGGCATGTCATTCGCAACCGCCATCGATCCTGAGACTGCCCGATCCGACCTGAACGGAGGCGACCATGCTCGACTGGTTCTTCGCGACTCTGAAGCAGTACCCCGAGATCGCGATCTTCCTCACGCTGGCGATCGGCTTCTACTTCGGGAAGTTCAAGTTCAAGGGCATCGGGCTCGGCGCCGTGACCGCCACGCTGATCGCGGGCGTCGTGATCGGCCAGATCGGGATCACGATCTCGCAGCCGCTGAAGTCGACGGTCTTCCTGATGTTCCTCTTCGCGGTCGGCTACGGCGTCGGGCCGCAGTTCGTGCGCGGCGTCGCGAAGGACGGGCTGCCGCAGGCGATCTTCTCGATCGTGCAGTGCATCTTCAGCCTGCTCGTGCCGGTCGGGATCGCGAAGCTGGCCGGCTACGACCTCGGCTACGCGTCGGGCTTCTACTCGGGCTCCCAGACGCTCTCCGCGGCGATGGGCCTCTCGACCGACGCGATCAACCGCCTCGGTCTCGAGCCCGCGGCGGCGAAGGGGATGATCGACTCGATGCCGGTCGCGTACGCCGTGACCTACATGTTCGGCACGGTCGGGTCGGCGATCGTGATCGCGGTGCTCGGGCCGATGCTCTTCCGCATCGATCTCGCCAAGGCCAGCAAGGAGTACGAGGCGAAGCAGGGCGGCGCGGGCGAGAAGGAGCTGGGCGGCGCGGGCTCGGCGTGGCACCGCTGGGTGGTGCGCGCCTTCAAGGTGAAGCAGGGCGGCAAGGTCGCCGGCATGCGCGCCGTCGAGGCCGAGGCGTTGGTGACCGACGCGCGCATCTTCGTGCTGCGCGTGCGCCACGGCGGCAAGGTCGAGGACGCCACCGCCGACACCGTCCTCCACGAGGGCGACATCGTGGCGGTCGCCGGCGCGCGTGAAGTGCTGGTGAAGGCGATCGGCGAAGGCGCGGAGGAGGTCGAGGACAAGGAGCTGTTGGCCGTCCCGATCGAGGGCGTCGACGTCTACGTCAGCAACAAGGCGATCGACGGCAAGACGCTCGCCGAGCTGGCGAAGCAGCCCGGCGCGCGCGGCGTCTTCCTGCGCAAGATCGTCCGCGGCGCGACGGCCACGTCGATCCCGATCCTCCCGAACACGAAGATCGAGCGCGGCGACATCCTCACGGTCGTCGGCCGCACGCAGGACACCGACGCCGTCGCGAAGCTGCTGGGCGTCGCGGACCGTCCCTCCGACGCGGCCGACGTCGCCTTCATCGGCCTCTGGGTCACGCTCGGCGCGCTGGTCGGCGCGCTGGTCTGGAAGGTCGGCGGAGTGCCGCTGACGCTGTCGACCGCCGGCGGCGCGCTCATCTCCGGGCTCGTGGCCGGCTGGTACCGCTCGGTCCGTCCGGCCTTCGGGCGCATCCCGTCGCCGACGGTCTGGTTCATGAACAACGTCGGCCTCAACATCTTCATCGCCATCGTCGGCATCTCGGCGGGCCCCGGCTTCATCAACGGGCTGAAGACCCAGGGCGTGAGCCTCTTCCTGTGGGGCGCGCTCGCGACGACGATCCCGCTGATCCTCGGCATGGCGATCGGCAAGTACATCTTCAAGTTCCACGACGCGCTGCTGCTGGGCATCGTCTCCGGAGCGCGCACGACGACGGCGTCGCTCGGCCTCGTCTGCGACCAGGCGAAGAGCCAGGTGCCGGCGCTCGGCTACACCGTCACCTACGCCGTCGGCAACACGATGCTCACGATCTGGGGGATGGTCGTCGTCATGCTCATGAGCTGACGGTCGATCGCATCGCCGCGTGCGCAGAGTCCACGATCGGATCCCACGCCAGCCGGCAAACCACGAGGTACGACGATGGGCACCCTGAACCTCAAGCAGTACGAGAAGCTCGGCCCGTTCGAGATCAAGGACTTCCTCGCCAAGGTGGCGACGAAGAAGGCGGAGCAGTCGGACATCGCCTACCTGAACGCGGGCCGCGGCAATCCCAACTGGGTCGCCACCGAGCCGCGCGAGGCGTTCTTCCTGCTCGGGCAGTTCGCGGTCACGGAGTGCAAGCGCGTCTTCGACCTGCCGCCGGGGGTGGCCGGCATGCCGAAGGCGTCGGGCATCGCCGGCCGGCTCGACGCGTGGCTGAAGAAACACAAGAGCGTGCCGGGCGCGTCGTTCCTCGCGGCGATGGTGCCGTGGTCGTCGCGGAAGTTCGGCTTCGATCGCGACGCGTTCGTGCACGAGCTGGTCGACTCGATCATCGGCGACCACTACCCGGTGCCCGACCGCATGCTGGTCCACAACGAGCAGATCGTCCACGAGTACCTCGAGTGGGCGATGTGCGGCGAGCCGCGGCCGAAGGGCAAGTTCAAGCTCTACGCGGTCGAGGGCGGCACGGCCGCGATGTGCTACATCTTCAAGTCGCTCAAGTGCAACCGGATCCTCGAGCCCGGCGACACGATCGCGCTGGGCGTGCCGATCTTCACGCCCTACCTCGAGATGGCGCACCTCGAGGACTACGACCTCCACTTCGTCGAGATCCACGCGAAGCAGGAGCACCGCTTCCAGTACCCCGACGAGGAGCTCGACAAGCTCCTCGATCCGAAGATCAAGGCGTTCTTCATCGTCAACCCGGGCAACCCGTTCGCCGTCGCGCTCTCGGAGCCGACCATCAAGAAGATCGGCGAGATCCTGCAGAAGCGGCCCGACCTGATCCTGCTCACCGACGACGTCTACGGCACCTTCGTGCCGGGCTTCCGGTCGCTCTTGGGCGCCTTCCCGAGGAACACGATCGGCGTCTACTCCTACAGCAAGTACTTCGGCTGCACCGGCTGGCGCCTCGGCGTGGTCGCGGTCCACGAGGACAACATCTTCGACGAGCGGATCGCGGCCCATCCCGCGCCGATCCTCGAGCGGCTCGACAAGCGCTACGGCACGCTCACGCTCGAGCCGCGCAAGATCAAGTTCATCGACCGCATCGTGGCCGACAGCCGCGACGTCGCGCTGAACCACACCGCCGGCCTCTCGCTGCCGCAGCAGGTGATGATGTCGCTCTTCTCGCTCAGCGAGCTGATGGACCGCAAGAAGGACTACCAGAAGGCGTGCATCGGGATCGTCAAGAAGCGCGTGCACGCGACGATCGAGGGGCTCGGCATCGAGGTCGGCCCGAACGAGCACTTCGACTGGTACTACGGCCTCATCGACTTCGAGTTCTGGATGAGGAAGTACCTGGGCGAGGACGTGGTCACGTGGATGAAGCAGAACGTCCATCCGCTCGACATCGTGTTCCGCCTCGCCGAGGAGCACGGCATCGTGCTGCTGAACGGCAGCGGCTTCGCGGCGCCCGATTGGTCGGTGCGCATCTCCTTCGCGAACCTCGACGACCACGTCTACGACGACATCGGCCGGGCGATCCGCACCATCGCGCGCGGCTATCGCGAGGCCTACGAGAAGGCGACCGGGAAGAGCGCGCTGCCGCTCGCGAAGGAGGGCGCGCCGGCGAGGAAGGCGGCTCCTGCGAAGCCGAAGGCGAAGGCGGCGGCGAAGGCGAAGAAGAGGCGGGTCCTCGCCAAGCGCTGACCCGCGCGGGGACCTCACGCGTGGACGAGCAGCTGCCGGCCCGGTTCGAGTCGGTCGAGCGCGCGAACGCTCTCTGGACGGAGAGCTTGCGCGGTCGGCGGATCTCGGTCCGCCGCGATCGCTTCATCGCGCCCGGCGCGCGGCTCTTCGCGATGGGGAGCTGCTTCGCGGTCGAGCTGCGCATCCGGTTGCGCGCGCTCGGCTACGACGTCCACCCGAAGTACCTCGAGCTCGCGTTCGATCCGGAGACGCAGTCGCCCGGCCGCCTGCCGCGGCGCGACAACATCAACCACTACGACACCGGCTCGATCCGGCAGGAGCTCGACCGCGCGCTCGACGGGCGCCGCTACGAGCGCTCCGACTTCTGGAAGCTCGAACGCCATCCGATCCTCGCGAAGCGGCGCTGGCGCGAGGCGTGGCAGGATCCCTACCGCCGCGACATCTACGCGAGCTCGCTCGACGCGCTCGCAGAGCTCAGCGACCGGATCGGCCGCTGCATCGACGACGGGCTCGCGCGCGCGGAGGTCGTGATCCTCACGCTCGGCGTCAACGAGAGCTGGCGCAACCGCGCGAACGGGCTGCAGGTCTGCATGGGCCCGGCGTCGGAGGAGGACGAGATTCGCGACCGCGTCGACTTCCACGCGCCGACCTTCGAGGAGAACCGCGCGAACCTCCGCCACGTGCTCGACCGGTTCAAGGAGCGCTGGCCGCGGAAGCGCGTGGTGCTGACCGTCTCGCCCGTCGCGCACGCGCGCACCTGGACCGGCGAGGACGTGGTCGTCGCGAACCGCCACAGCAAGTCGGTGCTGCGCGCCGTCGCCGGCGAGCTCTGCCGCGAGCGGCCCGAGCTGGTCTACTGGCCCTCCTTCGAGTTCGCGACCGCCGAGGACGTCTTCAAGGAGGATGGCCGCCATGTCCGCGACGAGGCGGTCGACCGTATCGTCGGCGCGTTCCTCGCGGCGCACGGGACCGGCGGAGGAGCGGCGCGCTCGTGAGGGGCCGCCGGCCGCGCAGGAGCGCAGGATGCGATCGATGGAGGAGTGGCGCCGCGAACTCGAGGAGGCGCGCGCCCGCGCGCTGCGCCTCGTGGACGAGCGCGAGGAGGCGAGCGACCTCGCCGCGCGCTGGTCGTGGAGCGACGACGCGCTGATCTGGCAGGTCGAGATCGGCGCGGCCGTGGAGCCCGACGTCGATCTCGAGGAGGTCGGCGACGCGATCGTCGTCCGCGTCCGCCGCAGCGGCGCGCTTCCGCCCGGGCGGGCGGTCGTGGCCGCGCCGCGCGCGCGCGCCGTCGCGGCGGTCGCCGTCGCCTTCCACGACGGCGCGCTCGAGGTCCGCTTCCTGCTCGAGGAGCGCTGAGCCGCCGTGGCGACGAAGGACTACTACGAGCTCCTCGGGGTCGCGCGCGACGCGCCGCCCGAAGCGATCAAGAAGGCGTTCCGCCGCCTCGCGCTGAAGCACCATCCCGACCGCAATCGCGGCGATCCGCAGGCGGAGGAGCGGTTCAAGGAGGCGGCGCGCGCCTACGAAGTCCTCTCCGATCCGGCGACGCGCGCGAAGTACGACCAGTTCGGCGAGAGCCTCGGCGCGGGCGCGCCCGCCGGCGCGGAGGGAGGCGCGGGCGACGCCGGCGGCGGCGCCGCGTCGTTCGACTTCGACGACTTCGTCGGCCGCCACGGCGACCTCTTCGCCGACCTCTTCGGCGGGCAGTTCCATCGCGCGCGGCCGCGGCAGCGGCGCGGGAGCGACGTCGAGGCGGAGCTCGCCGTCGACTTCAGGACGGCGGCGCTCGGCGGCGCGGTCGACTTCACGATCGAGAGCGCGGTCGCCTGCTCGGGCTGCGGCGGCCGCGGCGCGCGCGGCGAGCCGCGGCCGTGCGCGAGCTGCGGCGGCAGCGGCCGGAAGAGCCGCGCCCATCCCGGACGACGCGACTTCTTCACCATCACCGGCGCCTGCCCGGCGTGCGGCGGGAGCGGCGTCGATCCGGCGACCGCCTGCCCCGATTGCCGCGGCGCGGGCGTCGTCACGTCGCGCCGTCAGGTGAAGGTGACGGTGCCGGCGGGCAGCGAGGAGGGCGCGGTGCTGCGCCTCGCCGGTCTCGGCGGCGCCGGACGGCAGGAGGGACCGCCGGGCGACCTGCTCGTCACGCTGCGCGTGAACCCCGATCCCGAGCTGCGCCGCGACGGCGACGTGGTCCACTCCGACGTGCGCGTGCCGGCCGCGATCGCGGTGGCCGGCGGCAAGGCGGAGGCGGCGACGCTCCACGGCCGCGCCGTCGTGACGATCGCGCCGGGCACGCAGGCGGGCGCCGTGCTGCGCCTGCGCAAGCAGGGCGTGCGCGGCGCCGACCACCTGCTGCACGTCGTGATCACCGTGCCGGAGCAGCCGTCCGACGAGGAGCGCGAGCTGTGGCGCAAGCTCGCCGCCCTCGCCGCGCGCGCGAAGGAGTGAAGCGCCGCGGCCCGCCGCCGCGACGGGCCGCCGCGGCTCAGTGGGCGAGTCCGAGGCCGAGGAACGGCAGCACGATCGAGGCGAGGATCAGCACGATGATGATCCACTCGAGCAGCTCCATCCGCCGCGTCGCCTGCGCGTCGGCGAGCTTGCCGTAGATGCTGTCGAGCGTCTCGAGCTTGCGCAGGATGCTCGTGTCCCAGTCGTCGAGGTGGAAGCGGCGCGCGACCAGCCGGTAGACGCGCGCGAGGAACTGGTCGCCGAGCATCTTGATCGCGTTGTTCACGCTCTCGAAGAGGAGCGCGTTCTCGAGCTGCAGGCGCGCGATGCGGCGCATGCCGTCGCGCACGTCGCGGACGCGCCGCGAGCGCAGCACCTCGTGCGACCGGTCGAGCGCCTCGTCGAGGCGGTCGTCGAGGAAACGCATCTCCAGCAGCTCGACGTTGGCGAACTCGATCACGGCGAGCGTGTCCTCGCCGCGCGCGTCGAGGAGGAACGCGCCGTTCCAGTCGATCGCGAGGTCGTCGTCGGGACCGTAGGAGATGCGCGTCTCGAAGGCGTCGTCGACCTCGCTGTCGCGCATCGCGCCGCCCTCGGCCCGCAGCACGCGGGCGATCGGCTCGCGCTGCGCGTCGACGAGCAGGCGCGGATCGCCCGGCGGCGACCAGCGTCGCGCGTGGAAGACCGTGTACTCCTCGACCAGGCCGGCGAGCTGCGGGTCGGCGACCGCGTCGCCGAGCCGCTCGATCAGCGCGCGCACCCGCTTCCGGCTGTCGTCGAGCAGCAGCGGGTTCTCGTCGAGCGCGATCGCCAGCGCCTGCAGCTCGCCGAGCTCGTGGCCGTCGAGCGGGATGCGGTAGGCGATCGAGACCGCGCCGAAGTCGAAGAGCGTCGCCTCGACCCGCCCGTCGGTGGCGAAACGGCCGAGCGCGATCGCCGCCGCCGGCTCGTCGATGCGCAGCGGCGCCGGCCGGAACTGGAGGTAGGCGGGGGCGCGCCGCTCGTGCTTGATGAGCTCCCGTTCGGCGTGGGCCGCGCAGCGCTGCTGCGCCCGGTCGAGGTCGATCTGCTGCCCGATGTCGTAGGCGAACCAGACCTGCGCGGCGCCGTCCTCGATCTTGAGCGGGCTCACGGGTCTCTCCAGGTGGGCGGGACGGCGGCGACTCTAAAGGGCGGCCCAGTCCGGGCTTGCCACTTCCGCCGCCCCGCCCTACGGTGGCGCCTCGTGTTCGTAGTCCGTTCGCTGCGAGGGTCCGACCCGTGGCCGATCCGATCCCGCGCCCGCCGCCGCTGCGCCTCCTCGACGCGCTCCTCGCCAAGAAGCGAGCGCTCCTCGCGGAGCTCGAACGGGCGCAGCACGGCCGTTCCGCGCGCGGCGAGGTCGCGGAGTTCGCGGCGATCGGGGTCGCCGAGCTCGACGCGGCGCTGGGCGGCGGGCTGCAGCGCGGCGCGCTCCACGAGGTGCTGGTGGGCGAGGGCGACGACGCGTCCGCCGACGGCAGCGGCGCGCTCGAGCTGCTGGCGCCGGCGCTGGCGCGGACGCTGCGGCCGGCGCGCCTCCTCGCGTGGATCGACCTCGCGCGATCGCCCTATCCGCCGACGCTGGCGCAGGCGGGGATCGACCTCGCGCGCCTGCTGCTGGTGCGGCCGCGCGATGCGCGCGAGCAGGCGTGGGCGATCGACCTCGCGCTGCGCTCGGGCGCGTGCGACGTCGTCGTCGCGCGGATCGGCCGCGTCGCCGACGTCGCGCTGCGGCGGCTGCAGCTCGCGGCGGAGTCGAGCGGCGCGCTCGCGCTGCTGGTGCGGCCGCTCGCCTGCGCCGCCTCGCCCTCGCCCGCGGCGACGCGCCTCGAGGCGACGCCGCTGCCGTCCGCCGATCCGCGCCGCCGCCGGCTGCACCTCGCGATCCGTCGCTGCCGCGGCCGCGGCGCGGCGGTCGCCGACCCGCTCGAACTGGAGTGGTCCCGTGATCCGCTGGATGAGCTCGCTCTTTCCCTCCTTCGCGCGCGAGCGGCGGCTGCGCTGCCGCGAGGCGCTGCTCGTGCTGCGCGATGACCCGTGGGGCGACGCGCGCGCGCTCGAGCAGCTCGCGTTGCGGCTGCTGCGCTTCACGCCCGACGTCTGCCTCGACGGCGCCGCGGCGCTGCAGCTCGAGATCGGCCGCACGGCGGGCCATTTCGGCGGCGAGGAGGCGCTGCGGCGCGAGCTCGCCCGCCAGTGCGGGTCGCTCGGCCACTCCGTGACGACCGCGGCGGCGGCGACGCCCGAGGCGGCGCGCGTGCTGGCGCGCGCGGCGCTGCTCGGCTGCGCGCTCGGCGAGGAGCGGCTGACGGCCGCGCCGTGGCAGGCGCTCGCGCCCGATCCCGCGGTCGCCGAGGCGTGCCGCGCGCTCGGGGCGCGGAGCGTCGGCGACCTCCTCGCGCTGCCGCGCGCCGGCCTCGCGACGCGCACGACGATCGCGTTCGTGCAGCAGCTCCAGCGGATGACGGGCGAGCTCGAGGAGCCGCTCGTGCGCGTGAGCCCCCCCGACCGCTTCGACGACGAGGTCGAGCTGCTCGCGCCGGTCGACGCGGTCGCGCCGCTGCTCTTCGCGGCGAAGCAGCTCTTCGACGGCGCCGAGGCGTGGCTCGAGGGGCAGGCGCGCGCGCTCCTCGCGGCGACGGTCACGTTCGTGCCGTCCGGCCGCGAGCGGCCGCTCGCGCTCGAGCTCGCGCCCGCCGAGCCGACGCGGCGCGCGCGGCTGCTGGCGCAGCTGCTCGGCCACCGGCTCGAGCGGACGCGGCTGCCCGGCCCGATCGAGCGGGTCGCGCTGGCCGTCGCGCGGACCGTCGCGTGCCGCGCGGAGCAGGAGGCGCTCTTCGACGGCGCCGACGGCCGCGCGCGCGAGCGCGAGGTGGTCCACGCCGCGGCGCTGCTGCGCGACCGGCTCGCGGTGAAGCTCGGCCGCGACCGCGTGCTGCAGGCGGAGCTCGTCGCCGACCCGCGGCCCGAGCGCGCCTTCCGGTGGCGCGGCCATGGCGAGGAGGCGGGCCGCCGCGATGCGGCCGCCTTCGCCGACCGCGCGACGCCGGGCCCGCGCCCGCTCGAGCTCGAGCAGGAGCCGCGGCGCGTGGAGGTCGTGAGCGACGCGGAGGGACGCCCGCTCGCGCTGCGCGAGCACGGCCGCGTCGTCGCGCTCTCGGTCGTGCGCGGGCCGGAGCGGATCGACGGCGGCTGGTGGGACGGCCACGACGTCTCGCGCCGCTACTTCGAGGTCGCGACGCCGTCTGGCGCCCGCCTCTGGCTCTTCCGCGACCTCGCCGGCGGCGACTTCTTCCTCCACGGCGCCTTCTGCTGATCCTGCCGAGCCCGCCATGCCCGATCTTCCGCCGCCCAAGGGCCATCCCCATCCAGGGAAAGAACGCCGCGGACGGAGC
>Ga0315910_10000285_pt1 | contig 54938 bp, 30 predicted proteins | sample EdamamesoilMG_FD_204470 | JGI IMG/M metagenome (GOLD analysis project Ga0315910, IMG submission 204470) | Garden soil microbial communities collected in Santa Monica, California, United States - Edamame soil | ecosystem: Environmental > Terrestrial > Soil > Garden | place: USA: California... | reverse complement strand
CGGCTTCGCCGCACCGGGGCTTGCCTTTCGAGTGTTGCAGCGAACACGCGGCGTCGCGGCGCCTTGCCAGGAAGACGCATTCGGGCCGCCTTGTGCAGCCTACTTCTGAGACAGGACACGAGCGGCCAGTGCGCAGTCCTGCGTGAAATGCGGAGCGCACCCTCGATTTATGCGCTCCTCGGCTCGCCGGCCGCGGCCTTGTTCCGTCCCGCCTGCGCCCAGCTGCGTAGTGGATCGGGGCCATCCATCGCCTAGATTGGCCCGTGACGGTTCCTTCTCGCCGCCGGCCGTAGTCCCCCCCGCGCTCCACGGGCCTGGTGCCCTCTCCGGAGCTGCCTGCAAGGGGTTGATTTCCACGGCGGCCCAAGCCCGACGGAGGTTGCCATGAAGGTCGCGATTGCACTCGGTGCGTTGGCTTTTGCCTTGGTTCCCGCGCTCGCCCGCGTTCCGGACGGAGGTGTGGACACGCCGGCGCCGCCCACCTGCTTCAACGTCGTCGCCCACGAGCCGGTGCTGGTGTTCGAGGTCCTTGGTTCCACGCTGCTCGGGCAGGTGGACGACACGTTGACGGTCTACAGCGACGGCACTCTCAAGCTCGCGACCGCCTACGCGGACGGGTTCGGTCAGGTCCAGCGCGTGCAGATCACCCCGCGCGAAGTGTTCACCCTGTACCAGCAGCTCGAACTGGGCGGGGCCTTCTCGGGCTGCGACGACCCGCGTCAGTTCACCGACGTGCCGCTGCACACGGTGACGCTGATGAACGGCGTGCAGGACGCGTGGGGCCACAGCTTCTCGTACTGGATCGGCGATGGAACCTATGCGGCGATCGACGCCGTGCTCGAGAACTTCCTCGCCGAGCACTTCAACCAATAGTCGTGCGTCGGTGCGACCCCTCCCGCACCGACCCGTCGCGTCGCCCCAGGGCGGCGCGACGGTTCATTCGGGCGTGCTGCGGCGGATGGCGGGCTCGAGAGCAGCCGCGAGCCCTGATCAGAGCGGAATGTTCCCGTGCTTGCGCACCGGCCGTTCCTCGTGCTTGGTCTTGAGCAGCTCCAGCGAGCGGATCAACAAGGGTCGCGTGCGCGAAGCCTCGATCACGTCGTCGACGAATCCGCGCGCGGCGGCTTTGTACGGGTTGTTGAACTTCTCCTCGTACTCGGCAGCCTTCTGAGCCTCCATCGCCTTGGGATCGCTGGCCTTGTCGATCTCGCGGCGGTGGATGATCTTGGCCGCGCCCGCGGCGCCCATGACCGCGATCATCGCGCCCGGCCAGGCCAGGTTCACGTCCGCGCGCACGTGCTTGGAACCCATGACGTCGTAGGCCCCGCCGTAGGCCTTGCGCGTGATCACGGTCAGCTTGGGCACGCTCGCTTCGGCGTAGGCGTAGAGCAGCTTCGCGCCGTGGCGGATGATGCCGCCGTACTCCTGCGCGGTGCCGGGCAGGAATCCGGGCACGTCCTCGAAAGTCACGATCGGGATGTTGAACGCGTCGCAAAAACGGATGAAGCGCGCGGCCTTGATCGAGGCGTCGATGTCCAGGCAGCCGGCGAGCACCGCGGGCTGGTTGGCGACGACTCCGACCACGCGGCCGCCCAGGCGCGCGAAGCCGATCAGCATGTTGCGCGCCCAGTCGGGCTGGACCTCGAGCCAGGATCCCGCGTCGATCACGCGCTGGATCACGAGGTTCATGTCGTAGGGCTTGCCCGGATCGGCCGGAACGATCGTCTCCAGCTCGGGATCGCAGCGGTCGTGCGGGTCCTCGGTCGGGATGAAGGGCGCGTCCTCGGCGTTGTTCAGCGGCAGGTAGCCGAAGAGCTTGCGCAGCAGGGCCATCGCGCTCTTGCCATCGGGGCTGCGGAAATGCGCGCAGCCCGAGCGCGCGGCGTGCACCTCGCTGCCGCCGAGTTCCTCGCTGGTGACCTCCTCGTGCGTCACCGTCTTGACCACGTCGGGTCCGGTGATGTGCATGTACGAGGTCTGATCGACCATGGCGATGAAGTCGGTGATCGCCGGGCTGTAGACCGCGCCGCCGGCGCAGGGCCCCATGATCGCGCTGATTTGCGGGATCACGCCCGAGGCGCGCGTGTTGCGCCAGAAAATCTCGGCGTAGCCGCCGAGCGAGCTGACGCCTTCCTGGATGCGCGCGCCGCCCGAGTCGTTGAGGCCGATGACCGGCACGCCGACCTTGAGCGCCTGGTCCATGATCTTGCAGATCTTCTCGGACTGCGTCTCCGACAGCGAGCCGCCGAAGACCGTGAAGTCCTGGCTGTAGACGTAGACCGGACGGCCTTCGATCAGTCCGTGGCCGGTGACCACGCCGTCGCCCAGGATCAGCTGATCCTGCATGTCGAAATCGGTGCAGCGGTGCGTGACGAAGCGGTCGAGCTCGATGAACGAACCCTCGTCGAGCAGCAGGTCGAGTCGCTCGCGCGCCGTGAGCTTGCCCTTCTTGTGCTGCTGCGCGATGCGCTCGGGCCCGCCGCCCAAGAGAGTCAATTCGCGCATGCGGCGCAGGCGTTCGAGGGGAGTTTCCTGGGTCATCGTGGATTGGCGTTTCGGGAAGGAGAGGGTCGAGACTCTAGCGCACGCGCACGCCGCCGTGCATCACGAAGCTGACGCGCTCGAGCGCGGTCACGTCCTGGAGCGGGTCGCCGGGCACGGCGATCAGGTCGGCCAGCTTGCCCACCGCGATCTCGCCGCGGTCGGTTTTTCCCAGCAGGTCGGCGGCGTTGAGGGTTGCGGTGCGGATCGCGTCGATCGGGCTCATGCCGCATTCGACGTACACGGCGAATTCGCGCGCGTTGATGCCGTGCGGGATCACCGCCGCGTCGGTGCCGAACGCGAGCTTGACGCCAGCGGCGATAGCGGCGCGCAGGTTCTTGCGACCTTGAGGCAGGATGATCTCGGCCTTGGCGCGCAGCTTCGGCGGGAGGTTGGCGAGATCGATGCCCGTGGCCAGGTAGCTGGTCGGCACGAGGTACGTGCCGCGCTGCTTCATCTCGGCGATGCAAGCCGCATCGATCATGCTGCCGTGTTCGATCGAGGCCACGCCGGCCTTGACCGCGGCCAGGATGCCGTCGCGTCCGTGCGCGTGCGCGCAGACCTTCACGCCGTGACGCGAGGCTTCGTCGACGATCGCGCGCAGTTCTTCGTCGGACAATTGCTGCGCACCGACCGAGTCCTCGAAGGAGAGCACCCCGGCGGTGGCGACGCACTTGATCACCTGCGCGCCGTACTTGAGTTGCGCGCGAACTGCTTTGCGGCATTCGTCGGGACCGTCGGCGATCCCCTGCTCGGGGCCGCGCACGAGCAGGCCGGGCCTGAAGCCGGTTTCGTCGGCATGACCGCCGGTGATTCCGATCGAGTAGCCCGCGGGGACCACCCACGGGCCGACGATCTCGCCGCGCTCGACGGCCTTCATCAGGGCGACGTCGACGTAGTCCGAGCAGCCGACGTTGCGCACGGTGGTGAAACCGGCTTCGACGGTCTTCCTCGCATTGGCGACGGCGTGCATCGCATCGTCCGCCGCGCTCTCGTGCACGGGACGGTTGACGAAGTCGCCTTCGAGGTCGCCGGTCAAGTGCACGTGGCAGTCGATCAGGCCCGGCAGCAGCGTGACGTCGCCGAGTTCGATGACCTGGCTGCCTTCGGGCCGTGCGGCGAGGACCGCCGTGATCTTGCCCGCCTCGATCTGGATCCAGGGGTGCTCGACGAGCTTGCCACTGCGAACGTCGAGCATGCGCGCGGCGTGCACGACCGTGAGCGACTCGGTGGAGCTCCGCTTGGAGGCTTCCCTCCACCGCTCGGGATCGTAGACGAATCCGCAGCCCATCACGTTGGCAGGAACCTCCGGCTCGGCTGGAGTTGCCTGGCAGGCCGCGAGCAGCAGAAGGGGTAGCAGCTGATTCATGCGCGCCTCAATGAGCCTTCGGCTCCTCGACCAGTTCGCTGAGCACGCCGCCCGTCGCGGAGGGGTGCACGAAGGCGATGCGGCAGTGGTGCGCGCCCGGCCGGGGTTTTTCGTCGATCATGCGCAGGCCGGCGGCCTTGCACGCGGCGATGGCGCGCTCGATGTCGTCGACCTTGTAAGCGAGGTGGTGCAGGCCCGGACCACGCTTGGCGAGGAATCCGGTCACCGGCGAATCGGGGCTCGCGGGCTCGACGAGTTCGATGCGCTGCGTCCCCGCCATGACCACGAGCACGCGCACTTTCTGATCGGGCACGAACTCGATCTCGCTGCCCGTCATGCCGAAGGCGCCTTCGTAGACCAAGCGCGCCTTCTCGATCGACTCGACGACGATCGCCACGTGGTGCAGGCCGCGCACGATCGATTGCAGCGCATGCGGGGTCGGGTTCACAGGACCTCCGGCGGCTTGTAGGCGCCAAACGGCTTTTCGAGCACGCTGCAGATCTCGCCCAGGGTCGCGTAGCTCTCGACCGCGGCCAGGATCGGCCAGCACAGGTTCTTCGTTCCGCGCGCAGCTTCGCTCACGGCGTCCAGCGCCGCCTCGACGCGCCGTGCATCGCGTTCCGCGCGCACCTGCGCGAGATCGGCGAGCACCTCGTCGCGCGCCAGCGGATTGGGCCTGAAGATCTTCGCCGGCGGCTCGGGCGTCAGGTAGTCGTTGACGCCGACGATCGTGCGCTTGTTGTCCTCGACCTCGCGCTGCCAGCGCATCGCCGAGCGGTGGATCTCGCGCTGCACGAAACCCGCTTCGATCGCCGCGACCGGTCCGCCGAGCTCTTCGACGCGCGCCATGAGCGCCAGCGCCTGGGCTTCCAATTCGTCGGTCAGCGCTTCGACGTACGGCGAACCGCCCAGCGGATCGATCACGTCGGCGACGCCTGATTCCTGCGCCAGGATCTGCTGCGTGCGCAGCGCGATCCGCGCGCTCGCCTCGCTGGGAAGTCCCAAGGCCTCGTCGCGCGAGTTCGTGTGCAGCGACTGCGTGCCGCCGAGCACCGCCGCCAAGGCCTGGATCGTGACGCGCACCACGTTGTTGTCGGGCTGCTGGCTGGTCAGCATCGAGCCCGCGGTCTGCGTGTGGAAACGCAGCATCCAGCTCTCGGGGTTCTTCGCGCCGAATTCCTCGCGCATGATGCGCGCCCACATGCGCCGCGCCGCGCGGAACTTCGCCGCCTCTTCGAACAAGTGGTTGTGCGCGTTGAAAAAGAAGGACAGTCGCGGGCCGAAATCGTCGATCGCCAGCCCCGCGGCGAGCGCCGCGCGCACGTAGGCGCGACCGTTGCCCAGCGTGAAGCCCAGCTCCTGCACCGCGGTCGAGCCGGCCTCGCGCATGTGGTAGCCGGAGATCGAGATCGTGTTCCAGTTCGGACAGGCCTCCTCGCAGAAAGCCATCAAGTCGGTGGTCAGGCGCATCGACGGGCCGACGGGAAAACGGAAGTTGCCGCGCGCCGCGTACTCCTTGAGGATGTCGTTCTGCACCGTGCCCTTGATCGATTGGGGCGCGACACCCTGGCGCCGGCACAGCGCGACGTACATCGCGAGCAGCACGGCGGCGGTCGCGTTGATCGTCATCGAGGTGCTGACCTCGCCGAGCGGAATCGCCTCGAACAGGCGCTCGAGGTCGCGCAGCGAATTGACGGGCACGCCCACCAGGCCGAGCTCGGGCGCGGCCAGCTCGTGGTCGGAGTCGTAGCCGATCTGCGTCGGCAAGTCGAAGGCGGTCGACAGCCCGGTCTGGCCTCCCGCGAGCAGCATGCGGAAGCGTTCGTTGGTGGCACGCGCGCTGGAGAAGCCCGCGTACTGGCGCATGGTCCACAGCCGGCCGCGATACATCGTCGGCCGGATGCCGCGCGTGAAGGGGAAGCGGCCGGGCAGGCCGCCGTCGGCCGCACCGCCGTAGAGCGGCTGCTGGACGAGGCCTGAGGGCGTCGCAAAGGACGCGCGCCGCTCGGGCTGCTTCTGGCAGGCCTTGGCCCAGACGCTGTCGCGCCACGTGTTCGTGTCGACGCTGGGGGCGGGGCTCTTGTCCGGGCGGGTCTGGTCCATGGGGTCCCGCGACCTCGCGGCGCCTGCCGCTGGGGGCCTGAGGCGGCCCGGGTGGGGCCGAGCATTCTATTTATGGTAGAGGCCAGGGCGCAACGCGCCGGCGGGGTTCAAGATGGGCGTCGCGATCTCCAGCCATCCCAGGCGGCTCGCGCGGAATGTTCGACGAATTTGCGGCGGCCTGACGCTCCAGCAGCTGCACGCCTGAATCGACCTCGCACGCTGGCGTAGCATGCGCCCCAAGGGTCGAAGCGGCCCGATCCCCATGAAGAAACTGGTCCTTGTCCTGATCGTCGCCGCGCTTGCCGGCATCGCGCTCTACTTCGGCCTCTCGGGCGCCGGTCCCGAGACTGCAGTGCCCGAGGTTTCCATCGGTGCTGCGCCAGCGGAGGCAGCTGCGAAGACCGCGCCCGCGCAGCCCGCGCAGCCGGTGCAACCTGCCGAGGTGGCCGAGGAGACTGCGACCGGCGCGGCGAGCCCCGAGCGCACGGTCGTCAACCAGCAGCCCGGCTCGGTGCTGCCGCCCGAGCAGCGCTGCACGTTGAGCGTGAGCCTCGAACTGCCCGCGGGGGCGCCAGCCGACGATCAGCCGGAACTGATCGTGCACCTGGGCGACGCCGATCGGAGCGAGCTCGCCCTGCAACTTGCCGCGCTGCAGCCAGGCGATCCGCTGCCGGCCAAGGTGCTGGCACGTACAGCCGTGAGCGCCTCGGGCAGCACGGAACTCGCGCTCGAGCGCTCCGAGGCGCCGGTACAGGTGCTGCTGCATGCGCGCTACTCCTTCGTCAGCGCCCACGCGCCGGTCGACGTTTCCGGCGAGCGCGCTTCGACGCATCTGAAAGCCCAGCTCGGCGCGTGGGTCAGCGGGCGGCTGCTGCCTCCGCTCGGCGCCAGCGAAGCGCAACGCGACCTGGCCAAGACCTCGATCGAGCTGCGTTCGGATCCGATGGCCGGCCTTGGGGGCGCAGGTGGCTTCGACGAAAGCAAGCTGCTGTCGCGCGGGACTTCGTGTCAGGCGGACGGCAGCTTCGAGCTGCGCGGCGTCCCCGCGATGAAAGGCCTGACCTTGACCGGACGGCCCGATCGCCTGGCCGCTTTCAAGACGACGATCGCAGAGGCCCGACCGGGTGAGCACGTCGTGGTCTCCGTTCCGTTGAGCCTGGGTGCGCTCCTGCTGGGCAAGGTCGTCGACGATTCCGGCGCGGGTGTGGCCAGGGCGAAGCTCGAAGCGCGCGCCGACGCCCTGATGTTCGGATTCGGCGGGCGCGTGCTGCGCAAGGGCGAGACGGGCGCGGACGGCAGTTTCCAGCTCGAGGCCGTCGCCGGCGGCAAGCTGATGCTCGATGCAAAGCTCGACGGCTACCTGGACACCACCCAGAACTTCGAGGTCGCCGACGGCGCCAGCCTGCGCGATATCGTGCTCATCCTCGATCGCGGCAATCGAATCAGCGGCAAGGTGAGCTGGAGCGATGGTACGCCGGCCGCCGATGTGAAGGTCGACGTGAGCTTCGATCGCGCCGCCATGATCGGCATGGGCGCGTTCGACGCGGCCCGCGGCGGCAAGGGCGACGGGCGCAGCAACGCGCAAGGCGAGTTCACGGTCGTGGGGCTGGGCAAGGGTCCCTTCACCGTGCAAGCGCGCCACGTGGCTGCCGACGAGCTCGGGTCGAGCGCAACGATCGACGGCGTCAAGCCCGGCACCCTCGACCTGCGGCTGGTGCTGTTGCCGAGCAGCGCGATCAGCGGTCGCGTGGTCGACGACACCGGTGCCGCGGTCGAAAAATGCAGCGTGGAAATCGCGCGCAAGTCGAACAACCCCTGGATCCCCGGCGAAGGCCAGCGCACGGTCGCGGTCGACGACGCCAACGGCGCATTCCACATCGAAGCCGTCGATCCTGGCGCGCACACGCTGACCGCGCGCGATGCCTCGGGCTTCAAGTCGGCGCCCATGGACATCGTGCTGCCGCGCGAGGAAGGCGCGGGCGAAGTCCTGCTGACGCTGCCGCGACCCGCCAGCGTCAGCGGCCGCGTGCTGCTTCCCGACGGCTCACCCGCCGCGGGCGCCAAGGTCAAGCAGCAGATGGACCTGGCCAGCATGCAGTCTGGCGGTCGCCTGGACTTCGAGAACGAAGCCACGTCGGCGGACGACGGCAGTTTCACGCTGACTTCGCTGCCGATGGGTGCCGTCAAGCTGCTGGCGAGCAAAGATGACTACGCGCCCAGCGAAAGCGCGGCGTTGACGCTCTCGCCCGCGCAAACCATCAGCGACGTCGTGCTCACGCTGCGCATCGGCGGCACGGTCACCGGCGAGGTCTACGCCAAGGACGGCAAGCCCCAGGCGAGCGCGAGGATGCTGGCGCAGATGCCGGACATGCGCTACGGCCAGAGTTGGTCGAGTTCGGACGCCGAGGGCAAGTTCGAGTTCCTGCACCTGCCGCCCGGCCAGTGGCAGATCATGGCCTTGCCCTCGGGTCAGGGCGAGCAGCAGAGTTCCGCGAGCAGCGACGATCCGGCGGCGGCCATCTCGCAGTTGATGGACGACCTCAAGTTGACCATGGCCGAGGTCAAGGACGGCGAGAGCGTGCACGTGATCCTCGGCGCGCCGCCCAAGGATCCGGTGCACGTGACCGGCCGCGTGGTCAGCGGCGATCAACCGGTGGCGGGCGCGATGATCTCGTTCATGTCCAGCGACGGCAAGTCCGCGGGTTCGACGCTCGCAAGCTTGAAGATGCGTTCGACGGACAAGGACGGCCGCTTCCAACTCGACCTCGACCACGCGGGCAGCTACCTGATCTCGGTGCAGAAGGTCAGCACGACCGGCTCGCAACAATCGATCGAGCTGCCGCGCGAAGTGCCCGAAGCGCCCGAGTGCAACATGGAGTTCGAACTGCCCGTGGGCGCGATCAGCGGCCGCGTGACCGGCGCCGACGGCACCGCCGTGGTCGGCGCGCGCGTCTCGCTGAGCGTCGACGGTCCGGTGCCGGCGGCGACCCTGGTGGGTGGCCGCTTCAGTGAAATCGCCACCGATGAGCGCGGCGAATACTTGCTCGAGTGGCTGGCACCGGGGCGCTATTCGGTGGCCGCGGGCGGAGCGCCGTTCGGCGCCGTGTTTTCCGACAAGTCGCCGCTGGCGCGCCAGGTGCACGACAACATCGAGGTCGGCAAGGGGCAGCGCATCAGCGGTGTCGACTTCGTGCTGAGCGCGGGCTGTGAACTCCAGGGCAAGCTGCTCGACAGCAACGGCAAACCCGTCGCCGACGCGGGCATCTTCATCCGCGACGAACAAGGCCGGATCGTCGAACGCATCTCGATGAGCGTCAGCGACTCCTCCGGCGGTTTCCGAGTGCGCGGCCTGGGCGCCGGCCGCTACACCGTCGGTGCCCGCTCCGAGAAGCTCGCCTCGCGCACCGACGTCAGCGTGATCCTGCGCGAGGCCGAGCCCGCAACGGTCGAGCTGCAACTGGAAGCGGGCACGATTCTGCTCGTCTCGGTCTCCGGCAAGGACGGCGCGGCGATCGAAGCCTCCTTCAGCGTCGTCGACGAGCACGGCCGTCAGGTCAACGGGATGTACTCGATGGGCGACCTGATGCGCTTGCTAACGCAGGGCGGCTTCGACGCGAAGCAGCAGCGCGTGGGTCCGCTGCCGCCGGGCAAGTACAAGGTCACTGCGATCGCGCCCGACGGCTCGAAGACCACCAAGCCGGTGACGCTCTCCGGTCAGGCCGAGCGCAAGGTCAAGCTCGAGCTGGAGGACTGAAGTCCTCCCGGCCCGTCGCTTCGAGAATCCCATCCCCTACCCCGCCCTCACGATGAACTCCCAATCGCGAAGTCTCGCGCTGCTCGCACTGCTCGTCGCGCCCGCGGCCGCCGCCGCGCAGAACAGTTACGCGCTGACCGAGATCATCCCGCCCTCACCCGGCCTGGTGACGCAGGCCTTCTCCATCAACGACTTGGGCGAGGTGGGAGTCTCCACCGGCGACACGACCAGCGTCGGCAACGCCTGGGTCATCGGACCCGCGGGCGCGCGCGCCCTGCCCGCGTTGCCGGGTGACCCCGCGGCGATTCCGCTGCGCCTGTGCCGCACCGGCCGCGCCCTGGGCGGCTCGGGGGATTCGAGCCTGGAACCGATGCGCGCCGCGCGCTGGTCTGCGGCGGGAGTGGTCGGCGAACTGCGCGGCCTGCCGGGCAGCCTGCAGTCGCTGGCGCTGGATTCCAACGGCGAGAGCCGCATCGTCGGCTATTCCGCGACGGTTCCGGGCTTCGAGGAGCAGCCGCTCCTGTGGGATCACGGCGTGCGCATTCAGCTCGACCTGCCGGCGGGATTGGACTTCGGCGAGGCCTTGGGCATCAATACGCGCGGCCAGATCGTCGGCGCCGGCTGGGATTCGAGCTTCATCCTCGTCGGCGCCTGGGTCCGCGACGGTCTCGCGCCGCCTGCGGCCGTGCCGCTGCTGCCGGGCTACCTGTTCAACCAACTCAACGACATCAACTCGGCGGGCATGGCGGTCGGCGCGAGCTTGCGCGCCGACGGCGAGACGCTGGGCCTGGTTTGGCACCACGGCGCGAGCCTCGCGGTGGCCAACCCCTCCGGAGTCGGCGACGTCGCGTTCATTTCCGTGGGTCGCGACGCTGAAGCGGTTGGCGTCGGCACCGAGCTGGCCACGGGTCTTCCCGAGGCCGTGTATTTCGACGGAGCCGCGAGCCACCGGCTCGACGCCCTGCTCGACTCGACCGGCCTGGGCTGGGACCTGCTGGTCGCGAACGAGATCAACAGTTCTGGAGCGATCGTGGCGACGGGCTTCACCCCTGGCGGATCGATCGGCGCGTGCCTATTGACGCCTTCGCCCGCGGATCATGGCGCGCCCGCGCCCGTCGCGCGCAGCATCGGCGCTGGCGAGCGCGCGGCCGCCGAGCACGTGCTGCGTCGAGCGCTGCTGGGCAAGGGCCCGCTGGCCCAACGCCTGCTCTCCCGGCGCTGAGCGCAGGCGGCGATGCGCCGCCGCGGGCTCGGGTGTTACCTTGGTGGGGAGTCGGCCGGCTCCCCCCATGATTCGATCCAGGCAAACGAGCGCGGGCTTGCTCCTGGTCCTGGGGTTCGCGGCCCAGCTCGCGCCGGCGCGCGGCGCGCAGACGCCCGATTTCGACCGCGACGTGCTGCCGATCCTCGCCGCGGCGTGTCTCGATTGCCATTCGGGGCCAGAGCCCAAGGCGCGCCTGGACCTGCTCTCGCGCAAGAGCGCGATTTCGGGCGGCCGCTCGGGCGAGGCCGCCGTGGTGCCCGGCGATCCCGAGCAGAGCCGCCTGATCGCCGTCGTCGAGGGCAGCGACGGCGAGTACCGCATGCCGCCGCGCGGCGAGCTGCTGAGCGCCGCGCAGTCGCGCGTGCTGCGCGAGTGGATCGCTTCGGGTGCAAGCTGGTCGGAAGCGGCCGAGGCCCAGCGCGGCCAGCCCTGGCACTGGGCCTGGCGCGCGCCCAAGCAGGTCGAGCCGCCGGCGGTCGCGGACCCGGCATGGATGCGCCATCCGATCGACCGCTTCGTCTTCGCGCAGCTCGAGGCCGAGGGCCTCGCGCCTGCGCCCGCGGCGGATCGCGCCACGCTGGCGCGGCGGCTCTCGCTGAGCCTGACCGGCCTGCCGCCGGATCCCGGTGAAGTCGAAGCGCTGCTCGCCGACGGGCAAAACGGCGCGATCGAGCGCTACGTCGATGCCCTGCTGGCATCGCCGCACTATGGCGAGCGTTTGGCGCGGCTGTGGCTGGACCTCGCGCGCTACGCCGACACCAACGGCTACGAGAAGGACGACCGGCGCTCGATGTGGCCCTGGCGCGACTGGGTGATCGACGCCTTCAACCGCAATCTGCCCTACGACCGCTTCACGCTCGAGCAGCTCGCCGGCGATCTGCTCGAGGACGCGACGCTGGACACGCGCATCGCCAGCGGCTTCCACCGCAACACGATGAGCAACGAGGAGGGCGGCACCGACCCGGAGGAATTCCGCGTCGAGGCGCTGCACGATCGCGTGCACACGACGGCCAGCGTGTGGCTGGGCGCGACCCTGGCCTGCGCGCGCTGCCACGACCACAAGTTCGACGCCTTCTCGATCGAGGACTACTACGGCTTCTTGGCTTTTTTCAACTCCGACCGCGCCGACACGAGCGTGATCGGCCCGAGCGAGCAGCGCGCGGGCGGCGCGATGCTGCGCGTGGCGCCGACGGCGCAGCGCCAGGAGTACGCCGAGGCGCTCGCCGCGCGCGAAGCGGCGCTGGCGACGATCGCGAAGCCGAGCGCGGAGCTCGCGGCGGCGCAGGCTCGCTGGGAGATCGAGCAAAAGTCCGCCGCGGAGCTGTGGAGCCTGCTCACCCCGACGACGATGAGCGCCGAGTCCGGCGCGACGCTCGCGCGCGGCGAGGACGGCTCGATCGTCGTCAGCGGCACGTCCAGCGAGCTCGACACCTACCGCCTGGAATTCACGCTGCCCATGGCCGGCGCGCGCGTCTTGCGGCTGGAACTGCTGCCCGAGCCCAGCAGCGAGAGCCGCGGCGTGGGCCGCGGGCCGGGAGGCAACATCGTGCTCTCGGAGCTGGACGCGGCGTGCGTCTCGGCCGACGGCGAACGCGGCGGAGCGCTGAAGTTCGCGCGCGCCTTCGCCGACCACGAGCAGCGCGGCAACGGGGAGAGCTGGCTCGCGCTGCACGCCGTCGACGGCAACCCCAAGACCGGCTGGGCCGTCGCGCCGCAGACCGGGCAGCCGCACCAGCTCGTGCTCGAGTCCGAGGCGCCCTTCGGCGACGCGCCGGGCGCGAAGCTCTCGCTGACGCTGGCGCAGCGCTACGGCGGCGCGCACACGTTGGCGCGCTTCCGGCTGTCGTGCAGCGCGCAGGCCGACACGGCGCTGACCGCGCCCTTGGGCAGCGAGCTCGCTGCGATCCTGGACGAGCCCGCGGCCGCGCGCACGCCCGAGCAGAGCGAAAAACTCGCCGCGCACTACCGCGCGCACGCGCCGGCGCTGGCCGGGGCGCGCGAGCAGCTGGCCCGGGCCGATGCGCGCCTGGCCCTGGTCCCGACCGCCACGACCCTGGTCATGGAAAGCGCCGCCCAACCGCGCGCGACGCACGTGCACCGCAAGGGCAACTTCCTCGATCCGGGCGACGAGGTCCAGCCGCGACTGCCCAAGATCTTCGGCACGCTGCCCGAGGCGCTGCCGCGCAACCGGCTCGGGCTGGCGCGCTGGATCGTGTCGCCGGCCAACCCGCAGTTCGCGCGCAGCTTCGTCAACCTGGTCTGGGAGCTGCACTTCGGCCGCGGGCTGGTCGCGACCGCCGACGACTTCGGCACGCAGGGCCAGCGCCCATCGCACGCGCAACTGCTGGACTGGCTGGCGCTGCACTTCGCGAGCACGTGCTACGACGTCAAGCAGCTGCAGCGCACGATCCTCACCTCGCAGACCTTCCTGCAGAGTTCGCGCATCGACGCGCAGGCCCTGGAACGCGATCCGCACAATCGACTGCTGGCGCGCGGCCCGCGCCAGCGGATGGAGGCCGAGATGCTGCGCGACACCGCGCTTTGCGCCAGCGGCCTCTTGGTGCGCAAGCTGGGCGGGCCCAGCGTCTTCCCGCCGCAGCCGCCGGGGATCTGGACGATGATCTACTCCAGCGACCAGTGGTCCGACAGCACGGGCGAGGACCGCTACCGCCGCGGCCTGTACACCTTCGCGCGCCGCACCGCGCCCTACCCCAGCTTCGCCGTCTTCGACGCGCCCAGCCGCGAGGTCGCCTGCACGCGCCGCTCGCGCACGAACACGCCGCTGCAGGCCTTGACCACGCTCAACGATCCGCAGTTCGTCGAAGCCGCGGTCGCGCTGGCGCGGCGCATGTTGCGCGAGGGCGGCGGCACGAACGCGGGCGCGCTGACTCGCGGCATGCTGCTGTGCCGCTCGCGACCGCCCTCGGCCGAGGAGCAGGGCACGCTGCTGGCCCTGTACGAAGGGCAGCTGGAGCAGTACCGCAAGGATGCGCCGCAGTGCGCGCTGTTGCTGTCCAACGGACCGGCGGGCGCGGACGCGGATCCCGATCCCGCCGCGGCTGCCGCCTGGACCATCGTGGCCAACGTGCTGCTCAACCTCGACGCCACGCTGACGCTGGAGTGATCGATGGAACCCGGGCACGAACGACACGGCAGCAGCGCGGCGCAGCTGGCACGCCTGCTCGCGCGGCGCCGCTTCCTGCAGGGCACGGCTTCGGGCCTGGGCGGATTGGCGCTCGCCAGCCTGCTCGCGCGCGATCTGCAGGCCGCGCCCGCGGCGCAGCAAGCGAGCGCCCTGCTGCGCGCGCCGCACTTCGCGCCCAAAGCCAAGAGCGTGATCTGGCTGTTCATGAACGGCGGGCCCTCGCAGCTGGATCTGCTCGATCCCAAGCCCCTGCTCGCGGAACTGGATGGCAAGCCGGTGCCGGAGTCGTTCACGCGCGGCGAGCGCTTCGCGTTCATCAAGGGCACGCCCACGGTGCTCGACACGCCCTACGAGTTCGCGCGCCACGGCGCCTGCGGCGCTCAGGTCTCCGAGCTGCTGCCGCACTTCGCCGGCATCGTCGACGAGGTCGCGATCGTGCGCTCGCTGGTCACCGAGGCCTTCAACCACGCGCCCGCCGAGCTGTTCATGAACAGCGGGCTGGCCCGCGTCGGACGCCCGAGCATGGGCTCGTGGCTGAGCTACGGACTGGGCAGCTCGAACCAGGACCTGCCGGGCTTCGTGGTGCTGCTCTCGGGCGGTGGACAGCCCAGCGGCGGAAACGCCTGCTGGTCCAGCGGTTTCCTGCCGACGACGCACCAGGGCGTGCAGCTGCGCTCGCAGGGCGATCCCGTGCTCTTCGTCGACAATCCGCCGGGCATGAGCACGCAGGCTCGGCGCGCCTCGCTCGATGCCTTGAACGCCTTGAATTCGCGCGCGCTCGAGCAGGCCGGTGATCCCGAGATCGCCACGCGCATCGCGGCCTACGAGCTCGCCTACCGCATGCAGTCGAGCGTGCCCGAGTTGATGGACATCGCCTCCGAGCCCGAGTCGATCCGCGAGATGTACGGCGTGCGGCCTGGCGAAACCGCGTTCAGCAACAACTGCCTGCTCGCGCGCCGTCTGGTCGAGCGCGGCGTGCGCTTCGTGCAGCTTTACCACCGCGGCTGGGACCACCACGGCACCGGCGAGGGCGACGACATCGTGCATTCGCTGCCGAAGCTGTGCCGGCAGACCGACCAGGCCGCCGCGGCGCTGATCCGCGACCTGAAGGCGCGCGGCCTGTTGGACTCGACGCTGGTGATCTGGGGCGGGGAATTCGGGCGCACGCCGATGAACGAACGCCGCAACGGCTCCAGCTTCCTGGGCCGCGACCACCACCCGCGCGCCTTCACGATGTGGTTCGCGGGCGGCGGCGTGCGCGCGGCCGCGACGATCGGCGAGACCGACGAACTCGGCTACCGCGTGATCGCGAATCCGCTCACGATCAACGACTTGCACGCGACCCTGCTGCACCAGCTGGGCCTGGAGCACACGCGCCTGACCTTCCGCTCCCAGGGCCGCGACTTCCGCCTGACCGATGTCGCCGGCGAGCTGTTCAAGCCGCTGATCTGAGTCGGCCGGCGGCACGCAGCCGCGTGCAGAGAACAACCACAGCCCATGCACTCGGCCATTCGGCCAGGTGCGCAGGCTGTGGTTGTTCTCTGTCGCGGCTGCGTACCCGTACTCGTCGTTTTCTGTCGCGGCTCCGTGCTCTCGTTTCCTACCCTGGGGGGCGTGTCCCAACCGATCTCGCAGGAAGCCCTGGTTCGCATCGACCGCGAGACCTGCCACAAGCTCGACCTGGTGCTGACGCGCGAGTGGCTGGAGACCGATGGGCGCGGCGGCTTTGCCTGCTCGACGCCGCTGATGGTCCCGCGCCGGCGCTACCACGGCCTGTTGATCGTGCAACCGCCGGGCATGGCCAAGCGCCACCTGCTGCTCTCGCGCTTCGACGAGAACCTGGTCGCCGACGGCAAGTCCTTCTCGATCTCGATGGCGCGCTACCCGGGCCTGTGGGCGCCGCACGGCCACCAGTACGTCGAGTCCTTCGAGCTCGTGCCCTGGCCGCGGACCACCTACCGCATCGGCGCGACGCGCATCGTGCGCGAGGTGCTGATGGCGAAGAGCGTCGGCGCGGTGCTCTCGCGCTACAGCGTCGAAGGCGAGGCGCCGCAGCTCGAGCTGCGCCTGCGTCCGCTCCTGCCCTACCGCGAGGCCGACGCGCTGACCTTCGAGAACGTGCACCTCAATCCGCGCGCGGCGCGGATCGACGGCGGCATCCGCGTCTGCCCCTACTCCGGCATGCCGCAGCTCTCGATCACGCACACGGGCGAGTCCAGGAACTTCGAAGCCGATCCGGTGTGGTACCGCCGCCTCGAGTACCAGGCGGACATCGAGCGCGGCTACGAAGGGACCGAGGACCAGCTCTCCCCCGGCTTCTTCCACCTGCCGATCGCGCCCGGCCGTCCGCTGGTGATCGCCGCGACCATCGGCGCGGCCGTCGCGGACCCGGCGGCGCTGTGGGAGCAGGAGAGCGAGGCGCGCTTCACGGCGCTGAACGCGCGTTCGGCCGGCGTGCGCGGCAGGCTGGCGCTCTCCGCCGACGACTTCCTCTACCGCACGCCGCAGGGCCGCCTGGGCGTGCTCGCGGGCTTCCCCTGGTTCGGCGAGTGGGGTCGCGACACGTTCTTGTCGCTTCCCGGCCTGTTGTTGGCGCGCGGCCGCGTCGAGGAATGCGGCGAGGCGCTCGCCGGCGCGCTGCCCTTCCTGCGCGACGGCCTGCTGCCCAACATCTTCGGCGCCACGCAGGAGGATTCGCACTACGGCTCGGCCGACGCGGCGCTGTGGTTCGTGCGCGCCGTGCGGCTGTGGGAGCTGGCCGGCGGCTCGCGCGAGCGGCTGCGCGACGAACTCGCGCCCGCGATCGAGCGCATCGCGCGCGCCACCCTCGCCGGCGCGGGGCTTGGGATCCACGTCGACGACAAGGGCTGCCTGCTCGTCGGCGACGCGAGCACGAACTTGACCTGGATGGACGCGCGCACGCCGCAGGGCCCGGTCACGCCGCGCGGCGGCGCGGCGGTCGAGCTCAACGCGCTGTGGTACTTCACCCTGGCCTATCTGGAGCTGCTGGCGCGCGGCGACGGCGACCTGGCGCGCGCGCGCGAATGGGAGACGCGCCGGCGCCTGCTGACCCGCTCCTTCCTGCGCCGCTTCTGGCTGGAGGACGAGCGCCGGCTCGCCGACGTCTGGAGCCCGCAGGGCGTGGACAGGAGCCTGAGGCCCAACATGGTGCTGGCCGCGGCGCTGGAGTTCTCGCCGCTCTCGCGCGGCAAGCGCACCGACATCGTGCACCACGCTCAGGCCGAGCTGCTCACGCCGCTGGGGCTGCGCACGCTGGCGCCTTTCGAACCCGACTACGTCGGCAGCTACGGCGGCGACACGCAAAGCCGCGACGCGGCCTACCACCAGGGCACGGTCTGGCCTTGGCTGCTGGGCTTCTACTGCGAGGCCTACCTGCGCGCTTTCGGTTCGACCCCCTTCCGCATCGGCGTCTTGCGCGGGCTGCTCGAGGCTTTCGCCGAGCACCTCGACCAGCAGGGCCTGAACCACGTCTCGGAGGTCTTCGACGGCGATCCGCCCCACCGCCCAGGCGGCACGATCGCGCAGGCTTGGAGCAGCGCCGAGCTGCTGCGCGCCTTCGCCATGCTGGAGGACGCCCGCCCGTGAAGGTCCTGATGCTGGGCTGGGAGTTCCCGCCGCACATCTCGGGCGGGCTGGGCACGGCCTGCTTCGGGCTGACGCAAGGCCTTTCGGACTGCGGCGTCGAAGTGCTTTTCGTCGTGCCGCGCGCGCACGGCGACGAGGACACGCGTTTCGTGCGCGTGCTCGGCGCCAACCAGATCCCGGTGCGCGAGCGTCAGCTGGAGCGCGCGCTGCGCGACACGCTGCAGACGAGCGTGCTGGCGGGCAGCGAGCGCGTGATCGAGGAGCAGCGGCGCACGCTGGTGTTCGAAGCGGCCGCGGCCTCGGCGCGCGGCGAGCCCCAGGCTCAGCAGGCGCTGATCCGCACGCTCGAGCTGCTGGCCGTCGACAGTCCGCTCTCGCCCTACGAGGGCGAGGCCAGCTACGTCGAGCGCCTGCGCGCGCTGCGCGAAGCCGGGCTCGCGCCCGCGGGCGATCTGGACACGCTGCGCGCCCAGGCGCGCGAGGCCGTCGAGAGCCTGGCGCGCACGCTGCGCGAGGGAGCGCAGCTGCGCGAGGTCGCCGGGAACGTCGAGGAGCTGCTCGAGACCCTGGGCCCCGAACGCACGCTGCAGTTCAGCGGCGCCTACGGCCACGACCTGATGGCCGAAGTGGCGCGCTTCGCGCTGGCGGTCGGCGAGGCCACGCGACGCGAGAGCTTCGACGTGATCCACGCCCACGACTGGATGACCTACCCGGCGGGGCTGGTCGCGGCGCGCTGGAGCGGCAAGCCGCTGGTCGTGCACATGCACGCCTGCGAATACGATCGCAGCGGCGAACACGTCAACCCGCGCATCCGCGACCTGGAACAGCTGGGACTCGACGGCGCCGACCGCATCGTGTGCGTCTCGCACTACACCGCGAACGTGCTGCGCACGCGCTATCACGTCGACCCGGCGCGGATGCGCGTGGTGCACAACGCGGTCACGCACCAGGAACAGGCCGCGGTGGTCCACGCCGAAAAGACCATCCCCGAGCCGATCGTCCTGTTCCTGGGCCGGGTCACGTTCCAGAAGGGGCCGGACTATTTCCTGGAGGCGGCCGCGCGCGTCATCCGCGTCGAACCGCGCGTCAAGTTCGTGATCTCGGGCTCCGGCGACATGCTCGCCAACATGATCGAGCGCTCCGCGCGCCTGGGTCTCGCGCGCCACGTGCACTTCACCGGTTTCCTGCGCGGCCCCGAGGTCGAGCGCATGTACGCGCTGGCGGACATCTACGTGATGCCCTCGGTCTCCGAGCCCTTCGGCATCTCGCCGCTGGAAGCCATGGCGCTCGACGTGCCGGTGATCGTCTCGCGCCAGAGCGGCGTGTCCGAGATCCTGGTCAACGCGCTCAAGGTCGACTTCTGGGACGTGCAGGAGATCGCCAACAAGATCCTGGCCCTGCTGCGCTACCCGGCGCTGCGCGAGCAGCTCTCGAGCGAGGGGCGCGAGGAAGTGCGCAGGCTGCGCTGGGACGAGCGTGCGCGCGCGGTGCTCAAGGTCTACGAGGAAGTGCTGCGATGACTTCGCTGGTCTTCTACTTCCAGGTCCACCAGCCCTACCGGCTGCGGCGCTACACGTTCTTCGACATCGGCGCGCACGACCACTACTTCGACGACGCCGAGAACGCGCGCATCGTGCGCCGCGTGGCCGACAAGTGTTACCTGCCGATGAACGCGCTGCTCCTGGAGCTGGTGCAGCGCCACGAAGGCCGCTTCCGCTGCGCCTTCTCGGTCTCGGGCACGGCGCTGTCGCAGATGGAGGAGTACGCGCCGGCGGCGCTGGAGAGCTTCCAGAAGCTGGCGCGCACCGGCTGCGTCGAGTTCCTGGCCGAGACCTCGCACCACAGCCTCTCGTTCCTGGGCGACATGGAGGAATTCGACGCGCAGGTCGCCAACCAGGCGACGCGCGTGGAGCAGCTTTTCGGCACGCGCCCGACCACCTTCCGCAACACCGAGCTGGTGGTGTCCAACGACATCGCGCGCCGCGCGGAGCAGCTGGGCTTCGCCGCGATCCTGGGCGAGGGCGCCGACCACCTGCTGGGCTGGCGCAGCGCGCACCGCGTCTACCGGCCCGAGGGCTGCGAGCGGCTGAAGATCCTGCTGCGCTCCTACAAGCTCTCCGACGACATCGCCTTCCGTTTCTCCAACCGCGGCTGGTCGGAGTGGCCGCTTTCGGCCGAGCGCTTCGCCGAGTGGGTGCACGCGCTGCCGCCCGAGGATTCGCTGGTCGGCCTGTTCATGGACTTCGAGACTTTCGGCGAGCACCAGTGGCGCGAGACCGGGATCTTCAAGTTCATGGAGCACCTGCCCGGGGCCCTGCTGCGCAGCTCGCGCGTGCGCTTCGAGACGCCGCGCGAGGTCGCGCGCTACCAGGACGCAGTCGCGCGGCTGGACGTGCCCTACCCGGTCTCCTGGGCGGACGCCGAACGCGACTTGACGGCCTGGCTGGGCAACCAGATGCAGCGCGCCGCGCACGCCGCGCTTTACTCGATCCTGGCCGACGTCCGAAAAGCCGCTGATCTCGGACGCGCCGACCTGCTCGAGCGCTGGCGCAAGCTCTCCACCTCGGACCACGTCTATTACATGTGCACCAAGTTCTTCGCCGACGGCGACGTGCACAAGTACTTCAGCCCCTATGCCAGCCCCCACGACGCCTTCATCACGTTCATGAACGTGCTCGACGATCTCGCGCGCCGCGCGAGCGGCGTCGTGGAACAGGCCGAGGCCGCACAGGCAACCCCCGCTGCGCCGCCGAGCGCCTAGCCAGCCCCCCAAGGACCGACTCCGTGAATCACAGCTTGTTCGAGGTCAGTTGGGAGGTCGCCAACAAGGTCGGCGGCATCCACACCGTCGTCTCCACCAAGGCGCGCACGCTGACGCAGGGCTACGGCGACCGGTACATCGCCATCGGGCCGTGGCTCTTGTCCAACGAGCGCCAGGAGGAATCCTTCGAGTCCGAGGCGGGCTTCGAGGACTTCGCCGAGAGCTGCCGCGCGCTCGGCGTGCCGATCAAGATCGGACGCTGGAAGATCCCCGGACGTCCGCGCACGATCCTGGTCGAGTTCTCGGCGCTGTTCGCGCAGAAGGATCCGATCCTCGCCGGGCTGTGGGACCGCCACCAGGTCGATTCGCTCACCGGCGGCTGGGACTACGTCGAGCCGGTGCTCTTCGGCTGGGCGGCGGGCCTGGTGATCGAGCGCTGGTGGCAGGAGTTCATCGCTCCGGTGCACGGCCGCGCCGTGGCGCAATTCCACGAGTGGATGACCGGCTCGGGACTGCTGCTGCTGGAGTCGCGCGTGCCCGCGATCGGCACGGTCTTCACCACGCACGCGACGATCCTGGGTCGCTCGCTCTCCTCCACCGGGCACTCGCCGGAGCAGGGCCTGGGCGAGCTCACGCCCGAGCAGTTCGCCGAATCGCTGGGCGTGCGCTCCAAGCACTCGATCGAGGGCGTGTGCGCGCGCACCGCGGACGTGTTCACGACCGTCAGCGCGATCACCGCCACCGAGGCGGCGCTGGTCCACCACCGCGAGGCCGAACCGCTGCTGCCCAACGGCATCGACCTGGGCGTGATCGACGAGATGTGCGAGGGCGTCGGCTTCGAGCAGTCGCGCGCGGCGCTGACCGACCTGGCGCGGCGCTTCTTCGGCCAGGAGCTTTCCGATGCGACCTACCTGCTGCTCTCGGGTCGCTACGAGTTCCGCAACAAGGGCATCGACGTGCTGCTCGAGGCCCTGAGCCAGCTGCAGCAGCGCCCCGGCCGTCCGATCGTCGCCTTCCTCATGGTGCCCGCGGGCCAGTCGGGCGTGTGCCACTCCGTGCAGCAGCGCATGCGCGCGCCGCTGGAGTCGATCCACGGTCCGCTGGGCGTCTCCACGCACAACCTGTTCGATCGCGAGCACGATCCGATCCAGGTCGCGACGCGGGAGCTGGGCCTGGACAACTCCGCGGGCGCGCGCATCAAAGTGCTGCAGGTGCCGATCTACCTGAACGCACACGACGGCCTGCTCAACCTGCCCTACGAGGCCGTGCTGCGCGGCATGGATCTGTCGGTGTTCCCCTCCTTCTACGAGCCCTGGGGCTACACGCCGGAGGAGTCCCTGGCCGTGGGCGTGCCCACGGTCACCAGCGACCACGCGGGCTTCGGCCGCTGGGCGAAGGAACAGGGGCTGGGCGCGCAGGACGGCGTGGTCGTGCTCGAGCGCGTCGGCCGCACGGCCGCGGACGCCGCCGCGGACCTGGCCGGGGTGATCGACGAGTTCGTCGCCGGCGAGCGCGAGCGCGAGGCGACGATCGCCACCTGCCGGCGGACCGCGCAAAAGACTGCCTGGTCGGACCTGATCGCGCACTACGAGAGCGCCTTCCAGCGCGCGCTGCAGGCCTCGGTCTCGCGCGCGATCAGCCTGCCCGTGCCGAACTACCGTCCGAAGATCGCGGTGCCGGTCGCTCCCGTTCCCGAGGGCCGCAGGCCGCACCTCTCGACCTTCGACGTGGCCGCGACGCTGCCGCCGGCGCTCGCCGGGCTCGAGCGCCTGGCGCGCAACTACTGGTGGAGCTGGGATCCCGAGGGCATGAGCCTGTTCGCCGAGCTCTCGCCGATCTCGTGGGCCGCCACCGGCCACAACCCGGTCAGCACCCTGGCCCAGATCTACCCCGAGGACCTGGAGGAGAAGTCCGTCGATGCGCCGTTCCTGGCGCGGCTCGCGCGCGTCCTGGCCCGCTTCGATGCCTACATGCAGGCGCCGGAGCGGCAACTCGGCCTGGGCGGCGGCGCGGCGATTTCGCGCGCGCACCCGATCGCCTACTTTTGCGCGGAGTTCGGCATTCACGAGTCGTTGCGCATCTACTCGGGCGGCCTGGGGATCCTCTCCGGCGACCACCTCAAGTCGGCGAGCGATTTGAACCTGCCGCTGGTGGCCGTAGGCCTGTTCTACCGCCGCGGCTATTTCCAGCAACGCCTGTCGGCCTCCGGCGACCAGATCGCGCTCGACATCGACAACGATCCCAAGCGCCTGGCGCTGGATCCCGTGCGCGACGAGCAGGGCGAGCTGCTGGAGATCACGCTCAACCTGCCCAGCTCCGCGCTGGCCCTGCACGCCTGGTCGGTGCAGGTCGGCCGCGTGACGCTGTACCTGCTGGATTCGAACCTGGAGAAGAACCGGCCCGAGGATCGCGACATCACGGCGCGGCTGTACGGCGGCGACCAGGAAGCGCGCATCCGCCAGGAGATCGTGCTGGGCCGCGGCGGCGCGCGCCTGCTGGCGCGACTTCGGATCGAACCCTCGGTGTTCCACATCAACGAGGGACACGCCGCCTTCCTGGCGTTGGAGCGCGTCGGCCGCCTGCTCAAGGAGGACGGCATGACCTTCGAGGAGGCGCGCGAGGTCGTCTGCGCCACCACGGCGTTCACCACGCACACGCCGGTGCCCGCGGGCCATGACCGCTTCGGCGAGGACTTGATGCGGCGCTATTTCTCGGATGCGCCCAACTGGGTCGGCCTGAATTGGGAGCGCTTCATGGCCCTGGGTCAGAGCGACGAAGAGCGCGGCACCTTCAACATGAGCTACCTGGCGCTCTCGTTCTGCGAGTTCGCCAACGGCGTGTCGAAGCTGCACGGCGAGGTCTCCAAGGACCTGCTGCGGCCCTTCTGGCCCAAGCTGCTGCGCGCGGAATTGCCGATCGCCTCGGTGACCAACGGCGTGCACCTGCCGAGCTGGACGCACCCCGACATCGCCCGGCTCCTGGGCGACGGCGTGCACAACATCCGCGGCGCCGATTTCGAGCAGCGCGCGAAAGCGCTGCCGCTGGCGGCACTGGCCTCGGTCAAGCAGTCCTTGAAGCGGCGCCTGTTCGCCACGGTGCGCGCCAGCCTCGAGCGCAGCTTCACCGTGCGCCGCGATCGGCCGATGGTGCTCTCGCGCATGCTCTCGGGACTCGACGAGCGCGCGCTGGTGATCGGATTCGCGCGCCGTTTCGCGCCCTACAAGCGCGCGCAGCTGCTGTTCCAGGATCCGGCGCGGCTGGTGGCGCTGCTCTCCGACCCGGAGCGGCCGGTGCGCATCCTGATCTCGGGCAAGGCCCACCCGCGCGACCAGCTCGGCAAGGAGATCCTCAAGAGCGTGACGCAGCTGACGCGCTCGGAGCAGTTCATCGGCAAGGTCCTGTTCCTCGAGGACTACGACATCGAGACCGCGCGCACGCTGGTGCAGGGCGTCGACGTGTGGCTCAACACGCCGGTGCGCCCGCTGGAGGCCAGCGGCACCTCGGGCATGAAGGTCGCCGCCAACGGCGGCTTGAACCTCTCGGTGCTCGACGGCTGGTGGTGCGAGGGTTACGACGGCAGGAACGGCTGGGCGATCGGCGAGGGCCGCAGCTTCGAGAGCCAGGATCTGCAGGACGAACTCGACAGCTCCGTGCTCTACAGCCTGCTCGAAGAGGAGATCGTCCCGCTGTACTTCCAGCGCGACGCCGCGGGCCTGCAAGTCGAGTGGCTCGAGCGCGTGCGCCACGGCCTGGCGACCATCCCGCCGGTCTTCGACACCGACCGCATGGTCAACGAGTACCGCGAGCAGGCCTACGAGCCGCTGGCGCGCGCCTATTTCGCGCTGACCGCGAACGCCGGCGCGCTGGCGAAGAAGCGCGCCAGCGACGCCGCGCGCCTGGAGCGCGAGTTCCGCTCGATCTCGATCAGCGCGCTGCGGCTGTCGGAGCTGTCCAACCTGCGCGTGGGCGATCTGGTCGAGGCGCGCGTCGAAGTCGACCTTGGCGAGCTCTCGCCCGACGACGTGCTGGTCGAGATGGTGCTGGGACATTCGAAGCCCGGCAACGACCTGCACAACATGATGCTCGTGCGCCTGATGCCGGTGCGCGGCAGCCGCTCGCGGCCGGGAGCGCCGTGGATCTTCGAGGGCGGCCAGCGCGTGCTGCGCTCGGGCAGTTTCAGCTACGGCGTGCGCGTGCGCGCGCGCGCCGCGGCCAGCGTGGGCGCGCGCGACCAGAGCCTGGTGCTCTGGGCCTGAAAAGAACGGACGCCGCGCGGTCCCATCGCGAGGCGTCCTGCGCGCAGAATCTGCCCTGAATCAGCGGACGCTGGTCGTGGCGAGCGAAGCCAGGCGTTCGCGCAGTCCCTGCATGCTCTCGCGCAACGCGCGGATCTCGTCGCGCAGCTCGCGCATCGCGCCCTCGAGGTCGCCGCCGTCGAGGGGCGCCGGCGTGAAGTCGACATCGGGTTGCGCGGCGGGCGCGGCGGTCGGTCGCACGGCCCAAAGATCGGGCTGCTCGCTCGCGCGCACGCGGGCCTGCGGCGTGGGCGCAGGCTGCGGCGCGAGGGAGGTGGCCGCCCAGACGCTGGGTTCGGGGGCGGGCGCCGCGGCCGGGCTCTGCTTGCCCGCAACCTTGGCGAGGGTGAAGCGCCCACTTTCGTCGGCGGTCGTCGTCGTGGCATCCAGCTTGGGCGCGACCGCGATCGTCCCGTGCACGCCCTCGCTGCTCCAGCTGTGGCTCTTCGGAGCTGCGGGCATCGCCGGCATGGCCGGCATCGCCGGCATCGCGGGCATGGCGGGCATTCCTGGCATCGCCGGCATCGCCGGCATCGCAGGCACGGCCGGCATCGCAGGCATGGCCGGCATTTCTGCCATCGCCGGCATCTCCGGCATCTCCGGCATCGCAGGCATCGGGGGCATGGCAGGCATCGGGGGCATCGTCACCCCCACGCCCGCGCTGCCTTCGGGCCAGGTCCAGGTGAAGTCGACCGCGTCGCCGTCGGAGCCCAGGTCGGACTCCATCTCGAACTCGTGCTCCGACGCGGCCTGATCCGCGCTGTCGCACTCGACCCCGCCCGCTTCCGAAGTGTAGAAGCGGAACGCGCCCGACTGCGCCGGGACTTCGCCCAGCTCGATCAACTTGCCGTCGGCACCGACCTTCAGCTTGTGCACCTTCACGCCCGACTTTCCGGCCTTGGGCGTCTTGGCGTCGGCCTTGGGGGCCTTGGGCGCCTTGGGCGCCTTGCCGTCGGACTTCGAGGACTTGGCGCGAGCCTCGTCGAGCTGGCGCTCGAGTTCCGCGATGCGGCGCTCGAGCTCGCGGGTGTAGTCCTGGTTCGAGCCTGAAGCGGCGCGTTGCTTGACCTGCACGCCCGCGCGCTTCGCGCGTTCCTGGTCGCGCTCGAGCAGGACCCCGACGCGGCGATCCGCGGCCTTCGCACGCGCCGCTTCGCCGCGCTCGCGCTCGGCCTTGCGCTGCATTTCGTTCACGTCCAGCTGGCGCTGGCGCATGGACTCGCGCATGTCGTTCTGCGCGCGGCTCACGGCTTCGCGGCGTTCGGAGAGCGACTCGCGGATGCGCTGCTGCGCCTCGCGCAGCGCCTCTTGATGCTGTTGCATCGCTTGCTGCATCTCTTCGTGGATGCGCTGGCGCGCCTCGTTCTGGGCCGCGTGGGCCTGCTGCTGGGCGCGCTCGATCTCGCGCTGCGCATCCTGCAATTGCTCCTGGGCCTCGCGCAGGCTCTCCTGCGCTTGCTGCTGGACCTCCTCCATGGCCTCGCGGATCTCGCGCTCGACCTCGCGCAGCTGCTGCGCGTGCTCGGCGTCCTGCTCGCCCTGGTCACCGACGTAGCCGAGCCTCATGAGGGAGTCCAGCCGGGTCAGGCCTTCGACCTGCATCGGCTCACCCGCCGCGAGGCTCGATGGCTGGCCGTGCCCGTTGAGCAGCGAGGCCAGCGTGCCGACCTGCTTGGGCTGGGCGTCCGCTCGCTTCGTGGCTTCGAGCAGCGACTCGCAAGCCGCCGCCTCCTGGCCCTGCTTGCCCAACAGCGAGTCCAGCGTCAGCAAGGCCGTCCCGTCGAGAGCCATCATCTTGGGTGAGGAACCCTGGACGCTGACGCGGCCCGCCGCGCTGCCCGCGCCGGACTTGGTGCATCCCGTGCCCTGCGCGTTGCCGCTGCCGACGCCGCGCGTCTTGGCCTGCGTGCCGCCGTGCGAGGCGGCGTGTGTGTTCGCATGCCCGCTGGCGTGCGCCTGCGCGACGCCGGCCGCGGCCTGCTTGTGCTTGCAGTCGTGCTCGTGATCGCAGGGTGCGATGGCGTAGGCCAGCGGAACGCCGGCGCCGAGCGCGGCCAGGAACAGGATCGATTTGCGATTCATCGCGAGGTCTCCTCGAAGAAGGTGTGCAGGTCGGTTGGAAGTGTGTCGTGCCTTGCAGCGCGTGTCGGCGATCCCGGCGCAGCGCCGGCCGCGCCTGCGTCGAGCCCTGCCGAGCTGTGAATGGACGCGAGCCGCGAACCCAGCTCACGCAGCCGCGCGAGCTTCATTTCGAGCTGCGCGATTTCGGCCTCGATTTCCCGCGCGATTCTGGCGGGCAAGCCGAGTTCGCTCGCCTGCGCGCGCAGCAGCGCGAGCTCCGCGTCGAAGGCCGCCAGCTCGGCCTCGAGTTCGGCGAAGCCCCGGCCCGCGGCGCCCGGACCGAGGTCCAGCGCCAGGTCCTCGACGAGCTCCTGTGCGTCGTGTTCCTCGGAGTGGGCGGCATCCTCGGAATCGATCGAATCCTCCGGAAGCATCGTCAGCCCGGCCGGGTCCCCCAGCGGCAGGGACTCCTCCGTGGCGCTGACGCAGGGCACGCAGATCACCAGCGCGCAGCCGAAGCACAAACACACCGGTGCGAGCCAACCGGGCCGCAGGTCGACGCTCTCCGCCGCGCCTTCCTCCAGCAGCAATTCCACGCGGTGGCGCAGGCGCGAGCGGCCGTGGGCCATCGCCGGAGCCGGCAGCGATCGGCGGTCGCCGACGATCCACTCCGCGATGCGCGTCAGGCAGCTGGCCAGCGAAAAGCGCAGACCGGTGTGGCGCACGGCCCAGGCATCGCTGAGGAATTCCGCGCAGTCCTCGATTTCCCTGCGTGCGACGCGGTTGAGCGGTTGGAAAAAGAACACGCCCTCGAACAGCCTGCAGCTCGCCAGCCACAAGGGATCGCGGCGCACCACGTGCGCGAGCTCGTGCGCGAGCAGCGCCTGCTGCTCCTCGACGGACAGCTCGAGCAGCACGCGCGGCGGCACGCAGATCTCGGGGCGCCAGAGGCCCATGCTGATCGGCGCGCCCAGCGAGGGCGCGACGGAAAGACGCACGCGGCGGCGCACGCCGGAGCGCTCGCACAGGTCGCGCAGCAGGTCGGCCAGCGTGCCGTGCTCGAGCGGGATGCGGTCGCGCAGTCGGCCGTTGAGCCGCACCCACAACAAGGCGAACAGCACCAGTCCGCCCAGGGTACCCAGCGCGCAGGCTGCAAAAGCCCACGTGGTCCACAGGCTGCGTCCGAAGAAGCTCGCCGCCGGCGCCTGCTCGAAGCCAGAAGGTTGCGTGGAAGCAGCCGAGGTCGGCTCGGCCCCTGAGGCCAGCGCGGCCAGACTGGAATCCGCGGCGAGGGCGGGCTCGTCCGCGGCCGAGCGCGCGAGCACGTCGCGCGCCAGCCACACCGGCCACAACAACGGGCTCTGCGGCGTGATCGAGAAAGGCGTGGCCGTGAGCTCGGCCGGCGCAGGCTCGGCTGCGTCGCGCATCGCGGACTGCGGCGCCGGCGCCGCGGCAAGACCGCGTGTCAGCGGCAGACGCCCGCCGAGCGGTTCGAAACCCATGCCCACCTGGACGCTGGCGGTGACGAAGGCCGCGACCAGCGCGAACTTCCACACCCGCTCGCGCAGTCCGGCGCGCGAGTCGGGCAAGCGCCGCGTCACCATCCAGGCGCTGGCCAGCAGCAGCGTCGAGTGCAGCGCATAGGTGAACAGCCAGGCGAGCACCGCGAGCACGAGGAAGGAAAGGCCCTGCGGCAGGATCGAGACGACGTCGAGGCTGGGCGCGGCCAGCGCCATGCAGTTGCTAGCGAGCATCGGGCTTCTCCTTGCGCTGGCGGTCCGCGATCAAGGCCTTCAGCCGAGCGAGCTCGCCCGGTTCGATTTCCTGTTCGGCGATCAAGTGGCTGACCAGCGCACCGACGTCGCCCTGGAACAGACGCTCGGTCAGGTCCGCGACCATACTGCGGTGCACGTCGCTCTCGCTCACCGTCGGGAAGTAGATGAACTGCCGGCCCTCCGCGCGGTGGTCGACGACGCCCTTCTTCTCCATCTTCGTCAGCATCGTGGCGATGGTCGTCAGCGCGCGCCGCTGCGCGCGCGGCAGGCGCTCGACCACGCGCATCACGGTGGATTCGCCTTCGTCCCACAGCACGCGCATGATCGCGTACTGCAGTTCGCCAAGGTGCTGGGATCGGTCCATGTCGAGCCTCGCTGGGGTCGGGAGCTGGAGTCAACTACCTCGGTAGTACGACCACGGTAGTCGACGGCTTCCCGGGTGCCAGGGGGAGCGTGTACGAGTTGTGTCACACATCCGCGAGCGCGGGGATGCAGCCGCTACGCGTCGCGAGCAGCGAAGTTGGAAGCGGCGCGCTTCCGGCGCCCGCGTGGCGCAGACCGCAGCCCTATCGGCGCAGCAGCTGGATCGAGATCGGGCTGCTCGCCCCGGCCTGCACCTGCGCCTCGAGCGGCGGCGGCGTTTGGAACTCCGGCGGGACGCGCAGGCTGAAGCGGTAGAAGCCCGGATTCGAGAATGCGACGAGGCAGTCGCCGTCGACGTTCTTCCACGAGAGCACGCGCCCGCTCCCGTCGATCTCGGCCGCGTCGAAGTGGAACTGCGGCCCGTAGGGAACGCGCGCCGCGCCGTCGAACAGCGCCAACCTGACCTCGATCGGACGCTGCATCGGCACCGAAAGGGCCGAGCGGCCGGGCTCCACGCGCGCGAGCACGCGCGCCGGCGCGAAACCGGGCGCGTTGACGTTGAGCACCAGCTCGCCCGCCGGCGCGACGATCTCGCACTGGAGCGTGCGCGGGTCGGCGAGCACGCGCTCGGTGGTCCAGAAGCTCAGACCCTCGGGCGTTTGCGCGTGCCAGGTCGCGATCGCGCCGGCGATGCGCTCGCCGCTGTCGGCGTCGAAGGGCACCACCACCAGCTCGCCGGGAGCCGGGACTTCGAGCAGCAGGTCGCGCTCGCCCGTCGGGCCGAGTTCGAGCACGCGGCGCAGGGAAAGCGGCAGCACCTCGATCAGGTAGCGGCCGGGCGCGAGATCGCCGGCATCCCAGGCGAAGAGCTCGGCCTCCAGCTCGCGCATGGCCGAGAGCTCCAGGCGCAGCTGCGAGGCGCGCGCCGGCGTGCCGCCCTCGAGCACGGCGATCAGCAAGGCGGGCCGCGCCGCGTGGTAGGCGCGCGGCAAGCGCAGCAGGCCGCTGAGCGGCGCGGCGCTTTCCCGGGGCTCGCGCGGATCGAGTTCGATGCGCACCGGAGTGCTCAGGCCGGCGCGCACCTCGACGCCTTCGGCCCCCAGCGTTTCCGCGCTCGCCGGGTCCAGTCCAAGCTCGATGCGCACCTCGTAGATGCCCGCGGGCAGGCGCGAGAGCCGCAGCGTCTCGTCCGGGCGGCAAGCGCGCGTCAACAGCGCGCCGGGCGCGGGCGGCAGCGGACCGCCGGCGAGGCGCAGCACGGCCGGCGTGTCCGCGGCAAGCCCCGCGACCTCGACCTCCAGCTCGCCGGCTGCGCGCAGGCGCACTTCGCGCGCCCCGCCGCCGAAGAGGTCGACGTCGACGCGGCTCCAGGCATATCCCGGCGCGCCGACCCACAGCGTCGCGCCCCCGTTGCCCAACTCCGGCGGCAGCAGCAGCGGCGAGGACTGGTCGCGCAGCACGATCGCCGCGGGATCGATCTCGGTCTGCAGCCGGTCGCGCAGGCGATCCCCGCGCAGGCCGCCGGCGACCTCGACCCCGGCGAGCGGCGCGCCGCTGTCGTGATCGACGACGCTCAGGCTGCTCGCTCGCCCCCAGTGCAGCGTCAGGACCAGGCGCCCGTCCGGGTCGGGCTTGACCCGCGCCTGGTCGATGCGCGCCACGCGGCCGCCGAGGCGGAAGGCGCTGCATTCCAGCTCCGTGTCGGCGGGCACGAACTCGCGGAAGCGCCCGCGCTGCACGTGCACCTCGCGGTTGTGGACGTCGGGCCAGCGGCCCCACTCGAGCGCGAAGCTGCCGCTCTCCTCGGCGTGCGCCACTCCCTCGGCGTCGAGCACGATCAGGCTGCCCAGCAGCTCGAACCGGTCGGGATCGTCCAGGGCCTGCGGGATCTCCACCGCGCCGCGCTGCTGCGAGGAGCCTGCTTCGGCGGGCTGCGGCAACTCAGGCGTGCTCGCGGCGGCCGCTGGCGCGGTTGGCGGCTGCGCAGCGCTCGGATCCGGTCCAGGCTGCCGGAGTCCGATCCCTTCCGGCCTGAGGTACAGCACCGCGCACAGGGCCGCACCCGCGCACAACAGGCCCAGGAGCACCAGCCAGGATCGCATCGTCGCCGTGCAGGGTAGCGCGCCGCGCAAGGCCCGGCCCCAAGCCGTGCGCCGCGGGCGGCGAAGCCCGGCTGGAGCGGGGCCCCGCCCGACCCCGCGCCGACACCCTCCCCAGCCGCGGCGCGCCGGCAGGCTCGGCGGCAGCCCGCCGCGGCCACGACGCTGCGCGGCAAGTCCCGCGCGAATCGGCTGGAATTGCGGCGCGCAAGCAGGGTAGGTCCGAGCTTTGGCGACCGCGAAGCGGCGTTCGGGCTCGTGGCTCGAAAGCCCCTGCGGCCGTCTTCGGCCGCGCCGCTCCCCACGCCGACTGCGCTAGAGTAGGCTCGTTCCCGCGCGGGATTGGCAGCGCCTTGGTCCCCAGGAAGGTCGCACGTGAAATCCGCTTCCTCGAAGCTCTTGCCCTTGCTGATCGTGCTCGTGGTCGGCGCCATCGGCTCCGCCGCATGGCTGTTCCTGAGCGACGGACCCAGCCAAGCCGCTGATCCGTTCGACGCCCCGCGGCTGGGCGCGCTCGAGTCCGCTCCCGCATCCGCCGCCGGCGGCGTCGCCGCTGTGGACGCCGAGGACGAAGCGGCGGACACCGCCGTGCTGCCCGCGGCGCAGACCGAGAGCGAGCGCCGCGCCCAGGCGACCGCCGCGGAAGCGGAACTGGCCACCGCGATCTGGTTGGAGGGCCAGCTGATCTTCCCCGAGGGCACGCCCTACGGCGAGGTCGTCGAGGTCGTTGCGCTCGGCCGCAAGTTCAAGAACCGCGAGATGCACCGCACCAAGGTCGAGCCCGACGGCAAGTTCCGCGTGGCCTTCGCTCTGGGCACGAAGTCGGGCCGACTGGACGTCGACGCGCTGCACCTGTTCCTCGACAAGCCGCTGACCGTGCGCCTGAGCGAGGGCAAGCAGCCCAAGGACCTGAAACTCGAACCCTTCCTCGGCGGCGCGGTGCGCGGGCAACTCCAGCTCGCGCCGGGCGCCGAGCGTTTCGCCGCCGAGCTGGTGGGCAAGAGCGTGCGCGCCAACGCCTGGTCCAGCCGCTGGAGCAACATGGTTTCGCGCGCGGCCAAGGTCGACAAGGACCTGCGCTTCGAACTGCGCGGCCTGCCGCCCGAGCTGGGCCTGAACCTGGAGTTCGATTCGGACGTGGTGGCGAAACTGGCGGTCGAGGACGTGCGCGCTCCCGCGGGGGAAACGCTGGAGCGCAGCTTCGAACTCGACGTCGGCGCGCGCGTGCGCGGCCGCGTGCGCTCGGCCGAGGGCGCGCTGCCCAAGAACACCACGCTCTCGGTGAGCGTCAAGGGCGCGAAGAGCAACGACTTCGGCTCGAACCGCGACCATGCCAAGCTGGCCGAGGACGGCAGCTTCGACCTGCGCGGGCTGGCGCCGGGCGAGATCACGCTGACCGCGGCCGCGCCGCAACGCGTGACGCACAAGCTGGAGATCGGCCGCGTCGACAACGGCGCGACCAAGGAGGGCGTGGAGTTGACGCTCGGCCTGGGCCACATGGTCTCCGGGCGCATCCTGTGGCCCGACAAGAGCCCCGCGGTCGAGGCCAACGTGGTGGTCACCGGCGGCGGCGGCGACGACGACCCCTTCAATCCCTTCGACACGCGCTTCGCCGTCAGGAGCAACGCCCTCGGCGAGTTCCAGATCACCGGATTGAACGCAGGTCCCTACGGCCTGCTCGCGCAGGCCAAGCCCAGGGCGGAGGACGGCGCGCGGAAAAAAGGGCCGACGTGGAAGGCGCGCCTGGAAAACGTCGCGCCCGACACGCGCGGGCTCGACGTGGAGCTGGTCGCCGGCTATTCGATCGAAGGCCAGGTCGTCGACGACGTCGGCGCGCCGGTCAAGGCTTTCGGCGTGGTCGCGATGGCCAAGGACGAGGGCAAGCGCTCGTTCAACATCGCGCGCATGGTCTCCGGCATGTTCAAGCCCGAGGACGGGAAGTTCGAGCTCGGCGGCCTGCTCGAGGGCGGCTACACCGTGAACCTCAACGTGCCCGGCCACGACGATCCCAAGCCGCAAGACGTCTCGGTGCCCGCCGACGGCGCGTTCTACACCTTCGTCGCCCCGCGGCGCGCGACGATCTCCGGCGTGGTGCTGCGCCCCGACGGCAGCCCCGCGCCGCGCGCGGAAGTCGTGGTCAACGGCGACCAGGGACGCTGGTCCGATTTCGGCGAGGACAAGGCCAACAACCAGGGCGAGTTCACGATCAAGGCGGCGAAGACGGGCAAGGTCAAGATCAGCGCCTCGCTCCTGGGCTTCGCGCCCAGCGAAGCGCAGGAGATCGAACTCGTCGGCGGCGAGTCGCTGGGCGGGCTGCGGCTCGCGCTGCGCGTCGGCGGGCGCATCACCGGCGAGGTGCTGCCCTCGCGCAGCGGCGAGCGCGTCGACGGCCGCAAGGTCAGCGCCTCGCTCGACGAAGGCGACCACGACGCCGATTCGACCACCGACCGCGGCGGGAAGTTCACGATCGAGAACCTGCCGCCGGGCGTCTACTCGGTGTCCGCGGAGGCGGCGACCACGGAGCTCGACCAGCTGCGCTCCCCAGGGGCGCGTCGTGGCAACGATTGGGAGCTGCTCGAGTTGACCAAGAAGCGCGGCAAGGCCACGGTCGCCGACGGCGGCAGCGCGCACGTCGTGCTCGGCGCGCCGCCGGCCTCGCCGGTGATCGTCTCCGGCGTGGTGCGCCGCGGCACCACCGGCGTGCCCGAACTGCGCGTGGTGGCGCAGAGCGATGGCGATCACGGCTGGGAGCGGCGCAAGCTCGGGCGCACCGACGCCAACGGCCAGTACCAGATCACGCTCGACGAACCCGGCAAGTACCAGATCCAGGTCAGCTCCGGGGGTCGCGGCGGCACGCTGGTCGGCAAGCACATCGACGTGCCCGCGGCCGGCGCCAGCGGCATCGATTTCGCGCTGGCCGGCGGCCGCATCAGCGGCGTGGTCGCGGGGCCCGATGGCGAGGAGCTCGGCTGGGTCAACGTCAGCCTCTCGCGCGCACCCGGAGCCAAGGACGACCTCTCGGGCTGGACGGGCGGCAACATCCAGACCGATTCCGAGGGCCGCTTCGACTTCCGCGACTTGCCCGCGGGCGAATTCAAGCTGGTGGTCAGCGGCTCGAGCTGGAACCGGCGCACCTTCGAGCAGCGCCAGTACGGCAAGGTGCAGCGCGAGGTTTCGCTCGCGGAAGGCCAGGAACTCAGCGACCTGCAGATCCAGATGGAGGCCGCGGGCACGCTCAAGGTCAGCGTGTTGTTGCCCGACGGCGCGCCGGCCCCCAACGGCCGGCTGCAGGTCACGCCCAGCGCGGGCGGCAGCATCGACCAGTCCTGGTTCAGTGACGGCGAGGAGACGCGCGAGGACATGCTGCCGGGCGACTACGAGATTCGCGCCACGTCCGACGAGTACGTCTCGGCGCGCGCGGAGCGCGTCAGCATCGCCGCTTCGCAGACCACCACCGCGACGCTGCAGCTGCGCCGCGGTGGCTGGGTCAAGTTCAAGGCCGTCGACGGCGAAGGGCAGGAGATCGGGGCCTTCGCCAGGCTCTACGACAGCTCCGGCCGCGAGCTGGCGAGCGAGATGCTGATGAACGGCCAGCGCAGCTCGGTGCTGCCGACCGGCAGCGTGCGCGTCGTCGCCACCAGCAGCGAAGGCAAGATCGCCGAGGCGAACGCGAGGGTCGAGGCGGGCGAAACGGCCGAGGTGCTGCTGAGCTTCAGCGACTAGCGCGTGGCGAAGCGGACTTCGAAGACCCTGCCGCTGTTGTGCGGCCTGCTGGTGCTGGCCATCGCCGTCGCCGGCTGGAACCTGCTGCGCGAAACCCAGGTCGAGGATCCCGCGCCGATCGCGGGCGGCGCGCTCGAAGCGCAACCGGCGATGGCGGAGCGCGGCGCGGGCGCGCTGGCCGCACTGCCCGAGCCGCAGGCGAAACCGAAGGCGGAGCAGGCGCCGCTCGCGGCGCACGAAGAGCGCGTCATCGCCGCCACCAGCGCCGACCTCGAACTCGCCGACGCGATCTGGATCAGCGGCCGGCTGGCGTGGCCCGAGAACACGCCGATCGGCGAGCAGGTCGAGGTGGTCGCGACGGGAAGGGACTTCAAGTCGCGCGAGATGCACCGCGCGCGCGTGGAGCCCGGCGGCGACTTCCGCGTCGCGGTCGCGCCGAACACGCGCAACGCGATGCTCTCGCTCGACGCGCCGCACGTGTTCCTGCCGCAGCCGATACGGGTCAAGATCAAGGACGGCAAGGCCGCGGGCGAAGTGCGCTTGGAGCCGAAGCTCGGCGGTCGGCTGATCGGACAGCTGCGCCTACCCGCTGGCGGCGAGGCCGTGGCCGCGGAACTCGTCGGCAAGAGCGTGAATTCCTGGGGCTGGGTCGATGGCGACATCCCCAACGCCTGCAGCCGCAGCGGGCTGGTCGACGCGAACCTGCGCTTCGAATTGCGCGGCCTGGATCCGGCGCCCGAGCACACGCTGCACTTCGATTCCGGCGTGACGGCCGCGGCCAGTATCGAGAACCTGAAGTTCGAGGCCGGCGTGACGCGATCGATCGACGTCGACCTGCAGTTGGGTGTGCGATTGCGCGGTCGGGTCACCTCCGCGGGCGCTGAGCAGGCGAAAGACATGCGCGTGGTCAGCAGCACGCAGCTCCCGGGCGGCGAATCCCCCGTGCAATCGCTGGGCTACGCTTTTGGTTCCATGGTCATGAGCACGGACGGCTCGGAGAGGTACGCCGACGTCGACGACGAGGGCCGCTTCGACCTGCGCGGCGTCGTTGCAGGCCGGATTCAGCTGCGGGCCAGCGCCACGCAGCGCACGAATGCCGTGTTGGAACTCGGCGTGCTCGCGGACGGCGAATCGCGCGAAGGCCTCGAGCTCGAGCTGGGACTGGGCGAAGCGATCGGCGGCGTGGTGCGCTGGCCCGACGGTTCTGCCGCGATCGGCGCGGAGATCGAACTGGAGTTCGCTGGCGATGAACGAGGGCGCAACGAGGAGTCGGAGGACCTGGAGGGAGACTGGAGTGGCCGCGTGAAGACCGACGCCGCGGGCGAGTTCCTGATCCAGGGCCTGGTCCACGGCCCTTTCCACGTGCTCGCCGAGGCGAAGTCGCGCGAGCCGCTCGTCAAGGGCAAGCCCAAACCGCCGGCGTGGAAAGTGAAAGCGGAATCCGTCGCGATCGGCACGCGCAAGCTCGAGCTCGTGCTGCAAGGCGGGACCACGATCCACGGCTTCGTGGTCGACGACACGGGCGCGCCGATCGAGCGCTTCAGCTTGAGCGCGACGCCCAAGCACGCAGACGACTTCGACGACTCGAAAAGCGTGGCGGCGAAATTCCGCGCCGCGGACGGCCGCTTCGAGCTCGGCGGCCTGATCGACGGCACGCAGCGCATCAGCGCGAGCGTTCCGCTGCACGATGCGCCCGAGCCGCTGATCATCGACACACCGGCGCAAACCGGTCCCTTCACGCTGGTCGCCTTGCGACGCGGATCGATCACGGGTTCCGTGCAACTCCCCGACGGAACGCCCGCGGCGCGCGCGAGCTTGCGCGTGGATCGACATGACTCTCCGGGGGAGGAAGGCCACGCGGGCCGCACGAACTCCAAGGGCGAGTTCAAGACGAAGGCGATTTCCGCGGGGCCAATGACGCTGCAGGCCAGACTCGATGGCTTCGCCTCCAGCGATCCCTACCCGCTGCAGATCGCGCCCGGCCAGACGATCAGCGGCGTGATCCTGGTGCTGCAACACGGCGCACGCATCAGCGGCGAAGTGCACGCCGCGCGCGAAGGCGAGACGATTTCCGGCCGCGAGATCAACGCCTACCATCACGGTGCCGGCGGCAGCCGGGATTGCACGACCGACGACAAGGGGCATTTCCTGCTCGAGGGCCTCGACCCCGGCGAGTACACGATCACGCTGGAGGCCAGCCCGGAGGAGAGGAAATCCTTGTCACGCTCCGACGCCGAGAACGATGAAGGCGAGTGGGAGCTGGAGCAGGCGCTGTTGCGCAGCGCCAGCGCACACGTCGAGGACGGCGGCGAGGCCCGCGTCGTGTTCGGCTCCGCGGCGCGCGCCACGATCCCGCTCGCCGGCCGCGTGCGGCGCGGCGCCGAGCCCGCCGCCTTCGTGCGCGTGCGCGCCGTCCCCGAGGACGCCGTGGACGATCGCGACGCGGTCCTCGCGCTGTGCGACGAAACCGGCCGCTTCGAACTCTTGCTGCAACGCCCCGGCGGCTACCGCGTGCACGCCAAGCCCGGCGGGTACAACAGCATCTCCGTCGTGCGCACCGTCGAGGTTCCCTCGGGCGGGCTCGAAGGAATCGAGCTCTCGCTCGGCAACGGACGGATCGCCGGACGCGTGCAGGTGCAGACCAGCGCGAGCGAGGGTTGGATCCAGGTGATGCTGGAGCGCAGCGAGCAGGAGAGCGCCTGGGGCGTGACCGACGGCGACACTTGGCCGGCCGCGGACTTCGCCTTCGAGAACGTCGCTGCCGGCAGCTACACGCTGGTGGTCTACTTCTCGACGCACGTGGCGGGGGGGCGCTCACCTCCCGAGCCGACGCCGTTGCGCAGGCCGATCACGATCGAAGAGGGTCAGCAGCTGCTCGATCTGCTGATCGAGACCTCCGACCGCTGAACGTCCGGAACGATCGTTCCGGACGTTCAGTACATCTCGGGCGTCGAGGGCGCGGGGCCGGCGAACAGGCTGCTCAGCAGCGCAAGTTCCTCGCCCGACGCGCGCAGGCTGCCCGAGTATGCGAGAGCCTCGGCGCTGCGCGCGCCCGAGTACAACGCGGCGAGCGCGCGCACGTCCAAGCGCACGCGGCCCGCACCGCCTCGTTGCAGCGTGCCGCGCCCGCCCGCGACGCTCAGCGTGAAGCGTCCGTGGTTGTTCGCCAGCACGTCGTCGGCGATGTCGAGCTCGACTTGCGCGCGGTGCGAGGCGCCGAAACCGCGCGCGGCGATCGCGGCCTGGGCGTCGACGATGCGCAGCATCCAAGGATGCAGCAACGCGAGCTTCCAGCTGAGCTCCGGGAAAACGTCGAGCAGCGGGTCCGCGGGCGAGGCGAAGAAGACCAGCTCCTTGCACACGGTGGAGTAGCTGCCGAGGAAGGCCAGCAGCGCCGCCGCCGCTTCGTGATCGACGGCGACCAGATCGCTGCAGACCACGTCGCTGGAGAGCAGCGCGAGCGACACGCGCGAGAACCACACGTAGGCGACGCATTCGCCGTTGCGCCTCACGGCCCAACCCTCGCGCAGGATCGAGCGCTGCTCGCGCACGCGCGCCCACATCGGCTCGCTGCGCTCCAGCCAGCCATTGCGCGACGCCGCGGCACGCGCGTAGCAGGCGCGCATGCCCGGGTCGCGTGTCTCGGAGAGCCGCACGATCTCCAGCGCCGCCGGCGTGTGCGTCAACGCGGACATCGGCGCGCGCACTTCGTAGCGCGCTCCGGCGATCGCGTAGCCTGCGCGTCCGTAGAGCTGCACCGAGGCGGGATACAGGCTCGAGAGCGCGACTCCCTGCGCGGCGAGCTCGCGCAAAAGCTCGCGCATCAGGCGCGAAGCCACGCCGCGGCCGCGCCATGGCGGCTGCACGGCGACGCCGGCCACGCCCGCCGTCGGCACGCTGCGGCCGCCGTACCACTGTCCCATCGGGTAGATCGCCAGCCCCGCTTGTGCCCGCTCGCCCACGCCCAGCAGGCGAACGTTTTCCAGGCCCAGCAGCGCCGGCCAGCCCTGCGCGTCCTTCTCCGGGATCGCGAAGGCGTCGATCACCAGGCGCGCGAAGGCCTGCGCATCGGCGCCGTCCTGCGCGCGGCGGTACTCGTGCGACTCGGCCATCGAAGCGGCCCAGTCTACGCGTTCACAGATCGACGGTGTACTCCAGCGCGTCGCTCAGGCTGGTGGCGAAGAGCCCGCTGTCGTCGGTCGACCACCACTGGCAGCCGACTTGCACGCCGGGGATCGACAAGGCGGGCAGAGGCGCGCCGCCGAGCGCGCCCGCGGCGAAGGCATTCATGTCCAGCTGCAGCGTGCCCGAGCAGTCCGCGAGCGGCAGCGCGCTCCCGCCGGTGCCCGAGCTCGGCGCGCGACTCACGCCGCCGGACAGGCACAGCGTTCCGTTCTGGAACGGGATCGCCGCGCGGCCGCCGACGCCGAAGAGCAGCAGTCCGTTGCGCTGGTTGCGCAGCAGGCTGGCGCGGATCGTGAACCCGGAGCTCGCCGCGACGCTCGAATGACCGCTGGACGAGATCGCCGGCAGGCAGCCCAGCGAATTCAGCTTGGCCGTGCAGTACTTGACCGGCATCAGCAGCTTCGGCGCCCAGTCCGCGCCCGCGTTGTTCAGGGCTTGGACCCCGATCGGATTGGGCAAGGGCTGCGGGTCGTAGGCGGCGCTGAGCAGGTTGAAAGCAAAGATCCCCGGCGCGCCGCCCTCGACCAGGTAGACGCGATCGTCGCCGACCGCGCAACCGGGCGCACGCTGGATCTGAGGTGGAAATGAGGCCACGAAGCTGATCGCGCCGCTGCCGAACAGGTCGATCGAGTAGATGCCCTTGGGATGCACGGTCACGCTGCTGTGCGTGGCGTAGAACAAGCCGTCGCGAGGATTGAATCCAAGGCCCTGGAAGTCGAATTCCAGGCCGACGGACAAGAGCGGCTGCACGGCGAAGGGCGACTCGCTGATCGCCGAGAAGCCGCGCGGAGCGAGCGTCCCGCCTTCGGCGAAGGCGACCAGCCTGCCGCGCGCCCAGGTCAGCGCGGGCGTGATGCCGATGCCCGTGCTCAGGACCTGCGTCGACGGCCCAGACGTGTAGAAGTCCCAGGTGCGAATGGCGCCGAGCAGGGTGTAGCGCAGCTGCTTGCCCTGGTCGTCGATCGCCAGTCCGTGGATGGCCGCTTCCGGCGTGAACAGCGGCGTGACGTCATGGGTCTGGACGTCGATCAAGTAGGTCGCCGGGGCACCGCCGCTGGCGTGGCCACCGACGACGAGCTGGGCGTGGGCGAGGGGAGCCACCGCCAGCAGGGCAGCGGCGAGCGTCAGACTGCGCAACATGAGGAGCTCCTTGGGGAATCGACTCTAGACGACCAGCGCGATCCCGCCATGACCGTGGCGCCCGGCCTTGCACCGGCGGCGAAACGCCGGGCGGCTGCCGGCTGACCCGATAGCGTCCGGATGCGGCCCCGGTTACACCAGCGCGGGGTGCTCCCGCCGCAGCCAGGCCAGCAGTTCCGCCATGTCCGCGGGCAGCGGCGCTTCGAAGGCCACGCGCTCCCCCGTCGCGGGATGCTCGAACTCCAGGCGCGCGGCGTGCAGCGCCTGGCGCGCGAGCTGCGGCGCGCTCTTGGCCAGCGGCACGCGCAAGGGCCCGTGGTGCTTGTACATACGATCGCCGACGATCGGCAGGCCGATGTGCGTCAAGTGCACGCGGATCTGGTGGGTGCGGCCGGTCTTGGGCTGGCAGTCCAGCAGCGCGAACCCGCGCAATCGTTCGCGCACCGTGTAGAAGGTCGCCGAGGCGCGGCCCACGCCCTCGGGCACGGTGATGCGCTTCTGCGGCGCCTTGGGGTTGCGGCCGATCGCGGCCTCGATCCAGTCGGAGTCGAAGCGCGGCTGGTTGTGCACGATCGCGGTGTAGTTCTTCTGCACGCTGCGGCCCCGGAACTGGCGCAGCAGACTCTCGACGGCCAGCTCGCTGCGCGCGAGGACCATCACGCCGCTGGTGCCGGCGTCGAGCCGGTGCACGATGCCCGGGCGGTCGCGGCCCTGGGCGCTGGGCAGGTCCCCGAAGTCGCGCACGGCCAGCTCGCTGACGGTCGCCCCGCGCAGGGTCGCGGTCGGGTGTGCGAGCCAACCAGCGGGCTTGTCGACCACGATCAGGTGCTCGTCGGCGAACAGGATCGGCAGGCGAACCGCCGCCGGATCCTCGCGGCGCTGCAGGTTGCGCTCACGCGCCTCGACCTCCAGCTGCGCCCCGGCGTTGACGCTGACGCCCGGCTTGGCGGGCAGGCTGCCGTCGACCCGCACCGCGCCCTCGGCGATCCAGGCCTGGATGCGCGTGCGCGAGACCTCGGGCATCAGGGCCGCCAGGCAGCGGTCCAGCCGCGCCCCCTGCATCTCGAGCGGGACCTGGAAGCGCTGAACGGGGCTTGGAGACGAGTCGAGTTCTTGCATGACGGTGCGTTGTGGGAATCCCCAGTCGAGTCTCCGGCGCCGGAGCAACCCAGATCATGGCCCAGGATCGAGGCCACGAGGGTGATCTTCGCAGGTCCTTGGCCCAGTAACCGTTCGGAGCGCATCCGCTACACTGTTCGCCGCTTGTCGCCAGGAAGGCTCGACGCCGCCTGGCAGGGCCAGGAAGCACCCCTGGCCCGCAGTCCCCCTCCCTGGTCCACCCGAGGAAATTTCTGGCCGTGCTGACCTTCGCTCTCGCCGCGCTGACGCTGACCGCTGCCCCGCAGGCTCCCAAGACCCCGCCGCCTCCGGGCATGGTCTTCATCCCCGGGGGAACGACTTGGATCGGAACCGACCCCAGCGAGGTCATGAAGGCCGCCGAGGACAACACCGCGCGCTTCACGAACCTCGCCTGCGAGACCCCGCTGTTCCAGCGCAACGTCGATGGCTTCTTCCTGGGCGTGACCGAGATCACCAACGAGCAGTTCGCCGAGTACGTCAAGGCGACCGGCGCGCGCCCGCCCGACTCCTGGGGCAAGAAGGCGATCGAGGAGGCCGGCCAGAGGTACTCGGAGGAGATTGGCCTCAAGAAGAAGGAAGCGCGCGACGCGGGCAAGCCCGTGCCGGAACTGCCGAAGTTCGACGCCGTGCAGTGGTGGAACGACCACTGGAAGGACGCGACCTGGGAGCTGCCGGCCGGACAGCACACCTTTCCGGTGGGCTACGTCGACTTCCGCGAAGCCGAAAACTACGCGCGCTGGGCCGGCGTGCGCCTGATGACCGAGTTCGAGTACCAACGCGCGGCGCGCGGCTCGACCAAGCACAGCTACCCTTGGGGCGAAAAGTGGGATCCCAACCAGTGCGCCCATGGCGGCCTGGGGCTCAAGACCGCCAAACCGGTCGGCAGCTACCCCGGCGGCAAGACGGCCCAGGGCATCTGGGATCTTTCGGGCAACGTGTGGGAGTGGACCTCCAGCCCCTTCCTCGAGTACCCCGGCTTCAAGGTTTTGGAGGTCAAGCGCGGCAAGGAGAAGCTCAGCGCCGTGGTCGCCTGGAGCGGCGGCCAGCGCGTGGTCGTCGGCGGCTCCTATGCCACCGACAACATCAACGCGGCGCGTATTTCGACACGCCGGCCGACCAACCTCGACCAGTCCGCGGAAGCGATGGGCTTCCGCATCGCGGCGAGCACCATCCCCGGCGCCGACATCGCCGCGGCGCTGATGCATCAGGGGATGGAGCACCTGCCCGCCGACATCAAGTTCGACGAGACCAAGACCGTCGTTTGTGATCGCTGGACCACGGCCAAGGGCACCTCCGAGGTGCCCGACTACGGCGTGATCACCGGCTACGACTACGTGGTCTTCGTGCCCGCCACCGGGCTCGAGTTCACCTCGCTCGGCCAGCTCGACCAGGCCACGCAGGACAAGGCGCCGGTGCACATGGGCGTGCTCGCGTCGAGCAAGCCGATCTTCCACCCCGAGCTGCCCGCGGGCACCTACACGGTCACGATGCGCGGCCCGGGCCCGTTGAAGCGCCACGAATCGATCCAGAATGCGCCCGTGGCCGAAGTTCCCGCCGTGCCGGTGGTGCCCGCGAACGGGAAACAAGGCATGGTGCTGCAGGACGAGAAGCCCAAGCAGGACGACAAGGACAAGGAAAAGGAAAAGGAGAAGCCGGTCGCCCAGCCGATCGTCTTCCCCGAGGGATTCGAGCCCGACAAGCGCAACCTGATGTTCCTGGATTCCAACCACGCGATCGTCGGCGTGCTGTCGATCGAGAATCCCGAGTTCATCACCCCCAAGCCCACCTCGGTCACGATCGGGCCCAAGGTGCTCGACCTGAGCAAGCCGGGCGCGCCGCTGCAGATCAGCGTCACCGGGGTCGGCCTCAAGGTGAACACCTGGGTCAAGGTGTCCAACAAGGGCCTGCACTACACGATCCCGCTGAGCTTCAAGGTCGGCGACGTCACGCCGGACTGGCGTCACTAGAAGACGCGCGCGAGCGCTCGCGGCGGGGTCGGAGTCTTGCGACTGCGGCCCCGCTGCTTTTTTTGCGCGCTCACATGCCCGCGAGGTTGCGGGCGATCAGTTCGTTCTCGAGCACCAGTTCCTCGCGGCGCTGACGCTCTGCGGCGACCACCTGCGGGTCGGCTTTCTCCACGAAGGCGGCGTTGGCCAGCTTGCGGTCGACCGACTCGATTCCGGCGCGACCTTTGGCCAAGCGCTTGTCGAGCACGTCCTTGAGCTTCGAAAGGTCGACCTCCGCGGACAGCGGCACGATCACCTCGATCGCGCCGGCCACCGCCACGGCCGATGCCGGCGGTCGCACGGCGGATTCGACGACCTTCAGCTCGGAGAGGAACGCGATCGTCGTGCACGTGCTCTGGTGGCGCGTCAGCAGCTGTAGATCCGCGGGGCGCTTGGCCACCACGGTTGCCGCCAGCGGCGTGCGCTCGCCCAGCATGGTCAGCGCGCGCACGTTGCGCACCGCGCGCACCACGGACTGGATCGACTCCATGGCCTCGGTCCAGGGTCCGGCCACCGCCGCGCCTCGCGCCGAGGGCCAGCGTGTGTTCATCAGCAGCGGCTGGCTGCGTCCGAGCCTCTCGTTCAGCGCCGCCCACAGCACCTCGGTGATGTAGGGCATGAACGGGTGCAGCAGCTGCAGCGTGTCCGAAAGCACCGAGGCGAGCACGCCGCGCGCGGTGGTCGCGCCGTGCGTGCCGGTGGATGTGAAGCGGCCCTTGGCCAGCTCCAGGTACCAGTCGCAGAAGTCGTTCCAGACGAAGGCATAGAGCTCGACCGCCGCGTCGTTGAAGCGGTATTCGTCGAGCGCCGCCGAGACGCTGAGCACAGTCGCGTTGCGCCGCGACACGATCCACTGGTCCTCCAGGGCCTCGAACGCCGCGGGATCGCGCGAGACCTCGCCGGGAGCGCCTTCGAGGTTGGCGAGCACGAAGCGCGCCGCGTTCCAGACCTTGTTGCCGAAGCGATAGCCCTGGTCGAAACGATCCAGCGAGAGCTTGACGTCCTGGCCCTCCTTGGTGAGCAGGATCAGCGAGAAGCGCACGGCGTCGGCGCCGTACTTGTCGATCATCTCGATCGGGTCGATGCCGTTGCCCAGCGACTTCGACATGCGCCGGCCCTGCGCGTCGAGCACCGTGGCGTGGATGTTGACCACGCTGAACGGACAGCGCGGATCCGCGCCGTCGGTCGGCGCGCGCACGCTCCCCGGATCGACGAACTCGTAGCCGGCCATCACCATGCGCGCGACCCACAGGTAGATGATGTCGCGCGCGGTCGACAGGAATTGCGTCGGGTAGAAACGCGAGAGGTCCTCGCTCGCGCGCGGCCAGCCCAGCGTCGCGAAGGGCCACAGGTTCGAGCTCGCCCAGGTGTCGAGCACGTCCTCGTCCTGGCGCACGATCGGCTTCTTCGTGATCGGGTGCGGCGAGCCCGTCGCAAGGTCGGTGCGCGAGGCGAAGGGCACGTTGTCCTCGTCGTACCAGACCGGGATGCGATGGCCCCACCACAGCTGTCGCGAAATGCACCAGTCGCGCACGTGGAGCAGCCAGTCGAGGTAGACCTTGCTCCAGCGTTCGGGCACGAAGCGCAGGCGGCCGCTGCGCAAGGCCTCGATCGCGGGCTGCGCGAGCGGTTCCATCTTGACGAACCACTGCTCGGACACCAGCGGCTCGATCACGCTCTTGGAACGGTCGGAGATCGGCACGTTGTGCTCGAGGTCCTCGCTCTTCTCGAGCAGGCCCTGCTCCTCCAGCGCGGCGAGGATCGCCGTGCGCGCCTTCTCGCGCGGCATGCCCGCGAACGGGCCGCCCTCGGCGTTGAGCTTGCCGTCCTTGGTCAGCACGCTGACGATCGGGAGATTGAAGCGCTGCCCGCGCTCGTAGTCCGCGGGATCGTGGCCGGGGGTGATCTTGACCGCGCCGGTGCCGAAGGCCGGATCGACGCTGTCGTCGGCGATCACGGGGATGCGCCGGCCGATCAGCGGCAGCACGAGCTGCTTGCCGATCAGGTCCTTGTAACGCGGATCCTCGGGGTGCACGGCGACCCCGGTGTCCCCCACCATCGTCTCCGGGCGCGTGGTCGCGACGCTCACCGTGCGGCCGGGGGCGCCCTCGACCGGATAGCGCAGGTAGTAGAGCTTGTCCTTGCGCGAGACCATCTCGATCTCGTCGTCGGAGACCGCGGTTTCCAGCACGCAGTCCCAGTTGACCAGGCGCGCGCCGCGGTAGATCAGGCCCTTCTCCCACAGACGCACGAAGGACTCGCGCACGGCGCGCGACATGTCCTCCTCCAGCGTGAAGCGCGTGCGCGTCCAGTCGCAGGAGGCGCCCAGGCGGCGCAATTGTTCGAGGATCGCGCTGCCGTGCTGCTCCTTCCACTTCCAGACTTCGGCGACGAAGGCCTCGCGGCCCATGGCCTCGCGCTTGATGCCCTGTTCCTTGTAGAGCTTCTTTTCGACCACCGCCTGGGTCGCGATGCCCGCGTGGTCGGTGCCGGGCAGCCACAGCGCTTCGTAGCCGTCCATGCGCCGGTGGCGGATCACGATGTCCTGGATCGTGTTGTTCAGCGCGTGCCCCATGTGCAGCACGCCGGTCACGTTCGGCGGCGGGATCACGATCGTGAACGGCCCCTTGCTGCCGGCAAAGGGCGCGCGCGGCTGGAAGCCGCCGCTCTTTTCCCAGGCCTGGTAGAGCGCGCCCTCGTGCTCCTTGGGGTCGAAGTTCTTGCCGAGTTCCATGGTCTTGTCCGAAAGGGCGCACAGAATACGCTGCGCCGGCCGCTGTGACCACCACGGCGCGCTCAGCGGCTGCCGCTGTCGATGCCGACCAGCAGCGTGCGCAGCGATTTCCTTGCGCGCGACGCGTCCAGGGAAACGTCGGCGGGCCGCGAGTCGGCGAGGCCCATCGCCGCGCGGTTCGTCGCTCGCAAAGCCGCGCGCGCCTGGTCCGCGCGCAGGCCGCTTTGGCGCAGCACGCGCAGTCCCAGCTCGAAACGCGACATGCGTTCAGGCCCCGCGACGTGCAGCACGCCGGCGAGCTTCGTCCGCGCCAGCTCGAGCAAGGCCAGCGCCGCCGAGCGCACGTCCAGCGGCGTGCGCCACTCGTCCTCGAACAGCAGCGGCCGCTCGCCGCGCTCGACCGCGGCGAGCAACGCGTCGGAGGCGCCCAAACCGCGCCCGTGCGACGGCCCCAGCAGCAAGGGCAGGCGCACGATCAGCGCGCGCGGATCGGCCGCCTGCAGCGCGATCTCGGCTTCGAGCTTGCTCGAGCCGTAGCACGAGATCGGCGCGGGCGGGTCGCGCTCGGAGAACCCGCCGGGCGGCGCTGGCGCCGCGCCGAAGACCAGGTCGGTGGAGACGTGCACGAAGCGCCGTCCGCGGCGCGCGCAGGCCAGGGCCAATTCGCGCGTCGCCGCGACGTTGACGCGCTGCGCCAGTTCGGGATCGCGATCGCAGTCGGCGGCGCGCGAGCGGGCCGCGGCGTGCACGATCGCGTCCGGCGCGAGCGCGTCGACCCAGGCGGCGATCGCCTCGGTCTCGGCCAGGTCGCGCGCGCTGCGCTCGAGCGCATCCAGCCACGGCGCGGCCGAACGCGAATCGCGCACGTGCGCGATCACCGTCCAACCTGCCCGGCTCGCCTGCTCGGCCAGGTGCGCACCGAGAAAGCCCGCGGCGCCGGTGACCAGCAATCGCTGCGGGGCTTGCATGGGGAATGTGCCCCGACCGTAGCGTGAGCCGCGGTCCGTGTCAGCTATCCTGGCGCCGCCGATGCAGCCAACGATCAAGACCGTCAGGGTGATCGCCAATCCGATCGCCGGCTCCGGGCGCGGCGAGGCCAAGGCCGGCGCGCTGGCCGCCGAACTCGAGCGAGCGGGACTTTCGGTCGAGCTGCTGCTGACCGGCGCACGCGGCGACGCCGAGCGCTTCGCCGCCCAGTCGCAGGCCGATGCGCTGGTCTCGGTCGGCGGCGACGGCACGCTGAGCGAGGTGCTGCGCGGACACCGCGAGCCGGAACGGCCGGTCGGCATCCTGCCGCTGGGCACGGCCAACGTGCTGGCGCTCGACCTGGGGCTCTCCGCCGATCCGCGAAAAGCCGCGCAGATGATCGCGGCCGGCCACACGCTCGGCCTGGACACCGCGCGAGTCAACGGACGACTGGCCTTCCTGGTCGCCGGCGTCGGCTTCGACGGCGAGGTGGTGCGCCAGGTCGAAGCGCGCCGCCGCGGCCCGATCACCAAGTTCAGCTACGTGCGCGCCGGGCTGGCGACCCTGCGCCGCTACCGCGAGCCGCGTCTGAGTGTCGAGATCGACGGCGTGCGCGTGTCCGGGAGCTTCGGCTGGGTGCTGGTCAGCAACGTGGTGCACTACGGCGGCGTGTTCCACCTGGCCGGCGACCGCGTGCTCGACGACGGGCTGTGGGAGGTCTACCTGTTCGAGCGCGCGACGCTGCGACACCTGGCCTGGATCGGTGTGCGCGGACTGCTCGGCCGGCTGCATGCGCGCGGGATCCAGCGCCATCGCGCGCGGCGCGTGGCCGTGCGCTCCGACGTGCCGGTGGCGACCCAGCTCGACGGCGACGGGCTCGGAGTGACGCCCTTGGATCTCGAGGTCAACGGGCCGCGCTTCCGCATCTTCTGTCCCGGCCCGCAGCCCGAGCGGCGCTGATTCCGTGCCGCGCGTCCGGCGAGCTACGATGGAGGACCGATGAGCACCAGCCCTCCGAGCCATGGCCGCCCCAGCGTCGAGATCGCCGGACAAAAGTACGGCGCCGGCAAGTTGTTCCTGTTCGCCGGCCCCTGCGTCCTGGAGACGCCGGAGCTGGTCCAGCGCATCGCCGGAGAGTTGCGCGACATCGCCGCCGCGCGCGGCGTGCCGTTGGTCTTCAAGTCCAGCTTCGACAAGGCCAACCGCTCCTCGCTGAGCGGGGCGCGCGGGCCTGGCATGGGCCGCGGCCTGGAGCTTCTGGCCGAGGTCAAGCAACGCTGGAAGCTGCCCCTGGTCACCGACGTGCATTCCCCGGAACAATGCGCGGCCGCGGCCGAAGTGGTCGACGTGCTGCAGATCCCCGCCTTCCTGTGCCGCCAGACCGACCTGCTGGTCGCCGCCGCCCAGACCGGCCGCGCGGTCAACATCAAGAAGGGGCAGTTCCTCGCGCCCTGGGACATGCTCAACGCCACGAAGAAATGCGAGGCCGCCGGCAACGCCAACCTGCTGGTGACCGAGCGCGGCGCGAGCTTCGGCTACGGCCGCCTGGTCGTGGACATGAATTCCTTCGCGCACCTCTCGAAGACCGGCCACCCCGTGGTCTTCGACGCCACGCACTCGGTGCAGGAACCCGGCGCCTTGGGCACCTCGACCGGAGGCGACCGCCGCCTCGTGCCGGCCCTGGCGCGCGCCGCGGTCGCGACCGGCGAAGTCGACGGTCTGTTCTTCGAAGTGCACCCCGATCCCGACAACGCGCCCTCGGACGGGCCGAACATGGTCCGCCTGGACCAGTTCGGCGCGATCCTCGACGGCGTGCTGGCGGTGCACCGCGCGCTGCGCGGCGCTCCCAACGGATGAACGACTCGCCCCAGATCGGCCTCGAGCTATCGGCCGAGCTGCTCAACCAGCGGCTGGAGGGCTACCGCGTGCTGCGCGAGGTCGGCCACGGGGCGATGGGCATCGTGTTCGAGGCGCGACAGCGCGGCCTGGAGCGGCGCGTGGCGGTCAAGGTGCTGCCGCTGAACCTCTCGCTGCGCGACCGCACGGTGCGCCGCTTCCTGCGCGAGGCCGAGGCCATGGGCCGGCTCTCGCACACCAACATCGTCGACGTCTACGAGGTCGGCTCGCGCGGCAGCCTGCACTACTTCGCGATGCGTTTCGTCGACGGCCCGCCGCTCGACAGCGTGCTCAAGGCCGGTGTCCTCGGCATCGGCGACGTGCTGCAGATCGGCATCGACGTCGCCGGCGCGCTGGCGCACGCGCACTCGCGCGGCGTGCTGCACCGCGACGTCAAGCCCTCCAACCTGCTGCGCGACGGCGAGCGCGTGGTGCTGACCGACTTCGGCCTGGCCAAGCCGATCGACTCCGACGACGCGGACGCGATGACCGAGTCCGGCGACATGGTCGGCACGCCGCTGTACATGAGCCCGGAGCAGATCCTCGCCGACTCCGACGGCATCGACGTGCGCTCGGACGTGTGGGGACTGGGCGCGACCCTGTACGAACTCCTGATCGGCCGCCCGCCGTTCACGGGCACCAACCCGCAGTCGATCCTGCACGCGATCCTGCACCGGGACCCGGCGCTCTTGCGGCGCCAGCGCGCCGACGTGCCCTCGGACCTCGAAGCCGTGGTGCTCAAGTGCCTGGAGAAGGACCGCTCGCGGCGCTACTCCGGTGCGGCCGGTTTGCACGCCGACCTGCTGGCGATCCAAGCCGGCCAATCGGTCAGCGCGCGACCGCCGCGCTTCATCGATCCTGCGCTGCGCTGGACGCGGCGGCACCCGCTGCAATCGGGAGTGCTCGCCATCGCGCTGGTCTCGCTGGGCCTGTTCGGCTGGCAGTGGAATTCGAGCCGGCAGAAGTTCGCCAGCTCGCAGAAAGACCTGCAGGACACCGAGCTGGCGCGCAAGGCGGCGGTGATCGAGAGCGCGCAGGAACGCGAGGAACGCACGCGCGCGATCGCGAGCACGGAACTGCTCAATGCATGGGCCGAGTGGAACCGGGCCAAGGACAACTCCGCCCTGCGGCTGCACGCGCTCGACCGCGTCGCGCACCTGATGAACGTGACCTCCTTCGACCAGAACCCCGAGATGGCGATCGAGATCACGCGCGTCTACGCGCAGTTCCTGCACACGCTGGGCGAGGACGACCGCGCGCTGGCGGAATTCGACCGGCTCAACGGCGAGAATGCCTCGGCGATGGTGCTGGCGATGCGCGGCGCGATGCTCGAGGGCATGGAGCGCTTCGAGGAGGCCTTCGCACTGCACCAGCGGCGCGCGGGGCTGTTCCCCAAGGCGGTCGAGCCCTGGGTCGACGCTGCCCTGGTGCAGCTGACCCTGGCGAAGAGCGAGCTCGCCGGCCTGAGCGGAGCCTCGACCGACCTGGAGAGCCAGGCGCGCGGCCGGCTGGTGATGGCGGTCGGAATGCTCGACCAGGCGCTGCTGCGCGCCGTGCGCGCGGCCGACGAGAATCGAGCCGCCACGGTGCTGATCGAACGCGCGCGCTGCCTGATCGAGCTGGGGCAGTTCGCGCTCGCCGAGCAGAACCTGCGCGACGCGCTGGACCACGACAGCGCGCGCGCCGATGCGCGTGCGCTGCTGCAGGCCTGCCTCGAAGGCCCCGCTCAGGCCCCCGACTTCACGGCCGAAAGCGAGACGCTGCCCGCGCCGGGCGCGGCCGGCGACCTGGCAGCAAGCGCCGATTCCGCGGCCACGCCCGTGCCGGATCCAGAGGCCCCGCGCCCGAGCCTCGGACTTCCGCTGGTCGATCGCCTGACGACACCGCTGGACATCGACACCGCGGACATCGCCGACGCCGGCAAGAACCTGCAGGCGATCTACTCCGGGCTGCGCAAGGTGCTGAGCAAGGGCGCCGGCGCGAATCGCACCGCGCCCGAGGCGAACGCGCCCCCGATCAAGGAACAGCAGCGTTAGCGCGCGAAGAGGTCGCGGCCGTCGAGCCCGCTGGCCGGCGGCATCCCCAGCGCGGCCATCAAGGTGGGCAGGGCGTCGACCGAGGACGCGGGGCCCGCAAGGTTGCGCGCGGGAAAGCCCGGGCCCAGGAACACCAGCGGCACGCGCTGGTCATAGGGATAGGGCGAGCCGTGCGTCGTGCCCGAGCCGACGCTCATCAGGGTCCAGGGCTTGAACTGCAGCGCGATGTCCGGCGTGCGCTCCTCGTCGAAGGAATTGGCCCAGCTGCGCTTCCAGCCGTTGGCCGCCTCGCCGCGGCGCGCGACGCGCTCGAGCTCGTCCCAGGTCCAGGCGTGCTCCAGCCAGCCCGCGCCTGCCGCCATCAGATGCTTGGCCGCGAAGGAGCGCACCTCCGCGACTTTCCTGCCTGCGGCCTGGATGCGCGTCGACGACAGGCGGATGCCGTGGCTGTCGTAGAGCAGGAAGAAGTCGTCGCCGAATTCCTGGGAGAGCTTGCTGCGCATGTGCTTGACCGCCGCGCTCAAGAGCTTGCCCGAGAGGCGCTCGGCGCCGATGCCGCGTTGCACCAGCGCCTCGGGCAGATCCATCACACCGTGGTCGGCCGACAACGAGGCGATCCACCGGCCTGCGCCGACCAGCCGGTCGATGTCGGCGAACAGCAGTCCGAGCTGGCGGTCGGCGCGCAGCAGCACGTCGGTGTTCTCGCGGCTGCGCGGCCCGAAGGCATGGCCCACGGTGTCGCAGGAGGACAGCGAGACGCACAGCACGTCGACGTGATCGTCGCCACCCAGCTGCATCTCGACCAGGGCGCGGCGCGCGAGCTCGCACACGAACTGGTCGGCCGCGGGCGAGCCGTAGACCACCGCGGCGATCTCGGCCTTGGCGCGCGCATCCAGGACCTCGGGAATCTCCGGCGCGGCGTAGGGAAAAACCTGGCGGCCCTTCCAGGGCACCTCGCCAGGCGCGTCGTCGGCGGCGGTGTCGGTGCCCTCGAGCGGAACGTCGAGAGGAATCCAGCCGCCGCCCCAATCGCGGCGGAAGGCCTCCAGCCACTGCGCGTTGAACTCCACGACCCACGCGGGTTGCGTCTTGGCGTACCAGGTCGAAGTGACGAAGCCGCCTTCGACGCGGTTCCACCACAGCGCGAGATCGGGGTGCTGGCCGGAGATGCCGATCGACGAACGGTCCTTGGAGCTGACCGAAAAGCCTTTCGACGCGGGATCGATCTGCTTCAAGCGATCGACCAGTCCCAGTCCGCGCAAGTTGCGCGGCGACATCGATGCGGTCGAAGCCGGCCCCTGCGCCGTCACCAGGCGCGCGTCGGGGTCGGCGACGCAATAGCTCGGCGCCCGCTCCTCGGGCAACACCCAATCGTTGGCGATGATGCCGTGGTGCAGTGGGTTCAAGCCGGTGCCGTAGCTCGCGTGGCCGGGCGCGGTCTCGGTGACCGCGTACTGCAGGCGCGCATCGCGAAACACGCTTCCCTCGCGAGCGAAGCGGCCCAGACCGCCGTCCAGGAGCGGCGCGAGGCGATCCAGCTGTTCGGGAACCATCTGGTCCACCGCCACCAGGACCACCAGCCGCACGCGCGGCGCGGCCGCCTCGGCGGCGGTCTGCGCCGAGACTGCGCCCGAAAACAGGGCCAGCGCGAGCGCGTAGAGCGCGAGTCGTCGCCGAGGATCCATCCCGCCGATGCTCAACGCTCGCGGGCCTGGATGCAAGGCCGCAGCGCAGGTTCCAGCGCCCGGCCCTTGCGCGGCCGATCGCGCTACAGTGTCCCCGTCCCGTGAAAACTGGAGGATCGTCCATGCAAGTCCCCTGGATCTCCCGCGTCGTTCTCATCGCCCTGTTGTCCGCCGGCTCCGGCGCCTGCGTTGTTCAAAGCTCAGGCAACAGCGTGATCTTCGGCAGCGGCGGCGAGCGCGCGGAGCGCACCCAGACGCTAGATCTCGAACTGCGCTCCGGCGAACAGCTCGACGTCGACCTCGATTACGGCGACATCGTCGTGCGGGTCGCCGAAGGCGAGTCGCCGCGGGTCGAGGCGCATTGGCGCGCCAAGGCCAAGGACAAGGCGACCGCCGAGGCCCTGCTCGCGCGGTACAAACTCGAGTTCGTGCGCGGCTCGGATTCGTTGCGCGTGCGCGCCGTGGGCGAGCCCATCGAGGTCACGCAAGGCGGCGCTTCGCACGGCCTGATCCCCGCGGTCGACCTGATCCTGCGCGTCCCGGCGCAGGTGCGGTTGCAGGCGCAATCCGACGCAGGCGACGTCAGCGCGGACGGCGCCCTGGCCGAGTGCCAGCTGCGCTCGAGCTACGGCGACGTGTCCGCCGCGGGCATTCGCGGCCCGACCGCGATCATGACCGGATCGGGAGAGGCTACGCTGAGCTCCATCGAGGCTTCGAGCGTCGAAGCGAAGAGTCAGTACGGCGACGTGCAGGCATCGCAAGTTCGCGCAGAGCGCGTGCGGCTCTCCACCGCTTCAGGCGACGTGGCTGCCGAGAGCGTCGACGGCGCATTGACGGCGATCTCCAGCTACGGCGACATCGGCATCGAGGACTGCTCGGGTGACCTCGAAGCGAAGACCTCCAGCGGCGACATCTCGCTCGGCTCGCCGCGCGGCAGCGCGCGCAGGAAGCTCTCGACCAGCTACGGCGACGTGCGTGTGCGGGGTGCGCAGGGCGAACTCGACGCGGCCACTTCCAGCGGCGAAGTGGTCGTGCGCGATGCGGACGGCGTAGTGCGCGCGGTCAGCAGCTACGGCGATGTCGCCGTGAACGGGAGATTCACGCAGCTCGAAGCCTCCACGAACTCGGGCTCGGTCGCAGTGGAAGCGCGCGCGGGCAGCACGTCCGCGGCCGATTGGCGCATCCGCTCCTCCTACGGCGACGTCAGCCTGCGCTTGCCCGCGGACTTCGCCTGCGTGCTCGAAGCGGATTCCTCGACCGGCGACCTGGACTGCGACTTCGCGGCGAGCGTGCGCGACGCCCAGGGAAAACGCCTGCGCCGGCTGCAATGCACGCTGGGCACGGGCGGCAAGCTGGTCCAAGTCGGCACCGGCAGCGGCGACGTGAGCATCACGGCGCTGAAGCCGTGACCGCCACCCTGTCACGAACGGGTCGAGCCGCGCGTGACGGTAAAGAGTGCCAGGCCACCCCGTGCTCGAGGGTTGGGACCGGCCCAGGCATTGGACGCGGACTCGAAATCGGCCCGAGCCCGTCCACGTCCGGCGGAGTGCGCTAGCCTGGAGGTGGTCGAGCGCCGCGCAGCCCGCCCGACGCGAAGGCTCAGACTCACAACGCCACAAGAAATGCCCATGCGGAATTCGACGCCGCTTCTCGCCCCGTTCCCCCCCTCTCCTTCGCGAGCTGTTCGCCCTCTCGTCGTTTGCAGCTCCTTCCTCATAGCCAGCGTGGCCGTCGCGACGCGAGCGCAGGCGCAGCTCTGCGGCGTCGGTTTTCCCGCACCACTGGATCCCGCGTACGTGATGTGCCCGCACAACACCAAGGGTACAAGCGCTGCGAAGGGCCCGAGCTGGTCGAACTCCATGTCGGTCAAGGCCATCTCCGAGAAGGCGGCGCTGTTCTATGGCGGAGGACGGATCTTCCCCATGCAAGAGTTCGCGACCGACGACCCCGACGGGCTGGGTTGCTGCGTCGACAACCCTGTGGACGTGCAGATCGCACAGACCGTCACCACCACGGCGACGGCGCAGGGTAGCGGCCGCGACTTCGATCTCCTGCAGTACTGCGGTGACGACGGCGATCCCGTGTTCACCTCCGTCACGCTCAGCAGCGGCGTGGGCTCGTTCACGATCCCCAAGAACGAGAACCCGGTGATGGAGCCCCCCGTGGTCGCCTGTCCTCCGGTCGGATTCTCGCAAGCCTGCATCGGCTACCTGGTGCTCGACCTGCGCAGCACGCAGGCGAACGACACGAGGTGGGAAGCGCCCGAAGAGTTCGCAGTGCAATTCCAGTCG